>Ga0207652_10000566_pt1 | contig 37275 bp, 31 predicted proteins | sample KBSC63BmetaG_FD_184334 | JGI IMG/M metagenome (GOLD analysis project Ga0207652, IMG submission 184334) | Corn rhizosphere microbial communities from Kellogg Biological Station, Michigan, USA - KBS C6-3B metaG (SPAdes) (version 2) | ecosystem: Host-associated > Plants > Roots > Rhizosphere ...
TCCGATCTCCAAAGATGAAGCTGGCCGTCGAGGCGATCGAAGCTGCCCGGCAGACCGGCCAGCACGTCACCGCCGACATGTATCCCTACACCGCCGGCGGCACGGCGCTCGCCGCGTCGATCCCGCCGCGGTTCCACATCGGCGGGCCGGCCAAGCTCATGGAGCGGCTCGCTGATCCGGCGTTGCGCGCGGAGATGCTCGCCGAGATGCGCGAGCCGTCGGACGAGTTCGAGAACCTTTTCCTCGGCGCCGAAGCGGGCCGTGGCATCTTGTTCTTCGAGGACTTCCAAGACGGCACGCCTGCACGCGGCCGGCGTCTCGCCGACATCGCCGCCGACCGTGGCAAGGACGCGGCCGAGGTGTTGCTCGACATCGTCACGGAGGAGCCGGCACAGGGCGTCGCCTACTTCATGATCGACGAGGACAACGTGCGGCTCGGTCTGCAACAGCCGTGGGTCTCGATCGGCTCGGACGCGGCCGCACACCAGGCGATCGCGCCGTTCAGCGACTCAGCGACGCACCCGCGCACTTACGGCACATTCGCGCGCGTGCTCGGTCACTATGCACGTGACGAGGGCTTGTTCCCGATCGAAGAGGCCGTTCGCCGTATGACGAGCCTGCCGGCCGACAACCTGCAGCTCGTCGACCGTGGCCGGCTAGCGCCAGGTGCGTTCGCCGACATCGCGATCTTCGACGCCACCGCTGTCATCGACAACGCGACGTATGACGACCCGCACAGTTACGCAAGCGGCATACGGCACGTCGTCGTCAACGGCGAGCCGGTCGTGCGCGACGGTGCGCTGACGCACGCGACGCCGGGACGGGCGCTGAAACGCGCGCGTTGAGGCTCGCGATGAGGCCATCGACGACGAGCTGCCAGACACCGTCCAGCGTCGCCGATTTCGGCACCGCGGCCATCGCCTCGGCGATGCGCGGGAACTGCTCGGCGTCGACAGCGGTGAGGTTGGGTTCGGCCAGCGGCGCGGTCGGCGGACACTCGTTGAGCGCGACGCCGAGCATGGCGAGTGACACCGCCGACACTGCTTCTGCTGACTGATGTGCGGTGAAACCGCCCCGGCGGAAGGCGTCGAGCGCGGCCTCCGTCACCTCGCTCGCCGCCGGGCCGGTGGCCGCGCGCTGGACCAGGACGAGGAACGCGCCCGGATGCGTCCGGGCAACGCTGCGCATGCCGGCGGCCATCGCGCGCACCCAGTCGGGCCACGCGTCGAAGGTGTCAGGCAAGTCCGCCTCGCCAACGAGCGCGTCGGCCATCGCGTCGAGGATCGCCTCCTTGGTGGGGAGGTGGTTGTAGAGCGACGTCGGGTGGACGCCCAACTCTTCGGCGAGCCGGCGCATCGTCACGGCCTCGACACCCTCGGCGTCGGCGACGTCCAGGGCCGCAGCGACAACCCGCTCACGCGAGAGCGGGACTCGAACGGCCATGGACAGGAGTGTACCTACTTAGTAGGTTAGGAGACCTACTAAGTAGGTCAGTCAGTTGTCGTCGTTTGTCGGTCGGAAGGAAGCCGCTCATGTCGAAAGAGCTCGAAGACAAGGTTCGTGAGCTCGCCGAGGAGTTCAATGTCGTCGGCGTTGCCGTCGGCGTCCTGCTCGACGGCGAGGAGCACTACGTCTTCCACGGCGTGACCAGCGTCGAGAACCCGTTGCCGGTCGACGAGACGACGTACTTCCAGTTCGGCTCGACGGGCAAGACCTACACGGCGACGGCGATGATGCGCCTGGTCGAGCAGGGCAAGGTCGATCTCAACGCGCCGGTGCGCACCTACCTGCCTGAGTTCGCGCTCAAGGACGAGTCGGTCGCGGCCAGCGTCACCGTGCTCCAGCTCTTCAACCACACCGCTGGTTGGGAGGGCGACATGATGGACGACACCGGCGATGGCGACGATGCGGTCGAGAAGTACGTCGCGCGCATGGTCAAGCTCGAGCAGGTCACTCCGCTCGGCGCGACGGTCTCCTACAACAACGCGTCGCTGTCGGTTGCGGGCCGCATCATCGAGAAGGTCACCGGCACGACATACGAGCAGGCGATCCGCGACTTGCTGCTCAAGCCGCTCGGCATGGACCAGACGCTGTTCTTCCCCAACGAGATCATGACCCGTCGCTTTGTCGTCGGGCACGCGCGCAAGGACGACGGCGAGGTCTCGATCGCGCGTCCGTGGTGGCTGCCGCGCGGCAACATGCCGGCCGGCGGGATCTCGTCGACGGCGCGTGACCAGATCGCGTGGGCCAAGTTCCACCTCGGTGATGGCACTGCGGCTGATGGCACGCGCGTGCTCAGCAAGGAGACGCTCGACCGGATGAAGCAGCCGACCGCGGAGATGCGCGGCAGTGCTCTCGGTGACTACGTCGGCATCAGCTGGTTGATGAAGGACGTTGCCGGCGTACGCATCGTCGGTCACGGCGGGACGACCAACGGGCAGTACTCCGAGTTCGTCACGGTGCCGGAGCGTGGGTTCGCGCTGATCTCCATGACCAACACCGGCCCGGGTGGGTCGCAGCTCAACACGGCGCTCGAAAAGTGGGCGCTCGAACACTTCCTCGGGTTGGTCGACGTCGAGCCCGAGCAGCTCACCCTCGGCGAGGAGGCGCTCGAAGCCTTCACCGGCCGCTTCGAGACGATCGCCGCGATCGTCGACGTCACCGCTGACGGTGGCCGGCTGCTGGCGAAGATCCAAATGAAACCGGACTTCGCCGCTATGCTGCGCGAGCAGGGCGAAGACGTGCCGGACGAGCAGCCGCCGTTCCCGCTGGCGCTGCTTGCAGGTGACGGTGACCAGTTCATCGTCTCGGACGGTCCGGCCAAGGGGATGAAGGGCTACTTCACCCGCGACGACTCCAGCCGCGTGGTCGGGGTACATCTCGGTGGCCGGCTGGCGACCCGCCCCGACGCCGTGGTGCCCGCATGACCGAGGTCATCACGTCGCCGCTCGACGCGGTCGTGCGCGGACTTGACGCCGAGTTGGGCCGTTGGAACGTGCCCGGGCTCGAGCTCGCTGTCGTACAGGGTGGCGCTGCCGTGTTCGCCGGCGGGGCGGGCCTCGCGAACGTCGAGACCGGCGCGCCGGTCACGTCCTCGACATTGTTCGACCACGGCTCGTGCGGCAAGGCGTTCACCTCGTTGCTCGCGGTGCTACTGGCCGACGACGGCGTCATCGATCTCGACGTGCCGGTCCGCACCTATGTGCCGGAACTGCGACTGCCCGATCCGGTTATTGCCGAACGCGTGACGATCCGCGATCTGCTCAGCCATCGGTCCGGCCTTGATCGGCATGACCACGCGTGGATTCTCAACCCGTCGTGGTCGCGCGAGGAATGCGTTCGTCGGCTGGCACACCTGTCGCTCGTCGGTGATCTGCGCGCGCAGTGGCAATACAGCAACTTCGGCTTCACGTTGGCCGGCCTCGCTATTGAGCGAGCCACCGGCAGCACGTTCGAGGAGCAGCTGAACAAGCGCGTCCTCGAAGCCGCGGGCATGACTCGTGCGACGTCGTCGCTCGACCGCCTCCTCGCCGACCCCGACCACGCGCAGCCGTACCGCGTCGTCGACGGTCAGCCGGTTGCCACCGAGTGGCGACGGATGCCGGCGACCGAACCCGCCGGCGGCGTCAAGACGTGTGCCGACGACTCGGTTCGCTGGCTGCTGCTGCAACTCGGCCTCGGGCCGTTGAGTGCAGAGTCGGTACGACGGACCCAGCATCCGCAAGTAGCGATGCCCGAGATGCCGCTGCCGTTCCCCGAGTTCCGGCTCTACGGCTACGGCCTCGGCTGGGTCGTCGCGACGTACCGCAATCGGCCCGCCTTGTGGCACACCGGCGGGATCGACGGGTTCTTTACCTACACGTTGTTGCTGCCGGACGAGGGAATCGGCGCGATTGCGTCGGCCAATGTGATGGAGACGGCGTTGCCGCAGGCCGTCGTACTCGATGCTGTTGACGCGCTTCTCGGCGAACAGGGCGAGACCTCGTGGGTGCAGCGGCTGCATGTCGATGTGTCCGCTGCTGCCGCCGCCACGCCGAAGCCGCGCGAACCCGAGTCTGTGCCGCATGCGCACGGGCTTGATGCCTATGTCGGGCGCTTCCGCGACGCCGGCTACGGCGACCTCGAGGTACGGGTCGTCGATGGTCAGCTGGCGGTCCAGGTCGGTGAGTTCGACCTGGAGACAAGGCATCGGTCGTTCGAGACTTGGGATCTGCACTATGTGGCGCTGAGCGCCAACGCCACCCTGTCGTTCTTCACGGACGCTGACGGCAGGGTGACCGAGGCGGTGTTGCAGTTCGAGCACGTCGCGGCGCCGAACCGCTTCGTCCGTGTTGCGGAGGAGGTCGCTGGATGAAGCGGCTGCGCCCCGCGTTTGGTGTTCTGGCGGCATTGGCTCTGGCGGCACTGGCTCTGTCGGGCTGCGGAACAACCGTGGGTGGCACGACCGCGGCCAGCAACACAACGGCGGCGGGGACGACGTCCGGCAACGCGCTTTCCGTGCCGTCGACGGGTGCCGGGACGGGAAACACGCCCGGCGCGACGGGTGGCGTCAACAGCTCCAGTGCTGCCGGCAGCGGTCAGGCGATCATTCCCGGGCACGGTGGCAGTGCCTCGACGACTGGCGGGACGACCGGTTCGGGGGCGACCGGCTCGACGGGAGGCTCGGCCGCGCCGCAGACGGGGATCGGCATCACCCCGACCAAGATCTACGTCGGCGTCACTTACTCGAGCGGTGCTGACGAAGCGAACAAGGCGCTCGGCAACAACATCACGAGCGGCGACCAGCAAGCCGATGGGCAAGCTGTCATCGATGACATCAACGCGCACGGTGGCGTCGCCGGCCGCAAGCTCGTCCCCGTTTGGTACGACTACCAGACGACGGACGCACGGCCCTACACGAACATCGACGGTGAAGCCTGCGCCAAGTTCACCCAGGACAACAAGGTGTTCGCGGTCGCGGGTGACGGACTCACGGACAACTTTGCTGCTTGTGTGACGCACGCCGGCGCGCTGATGGTGTCAACTGCGACGACGATCATCGGACCCGACCAGGCGTACTTCGAGAAGTACCCCTACACATTCAGCGTCGGCTACCTCACCCAGGACCGGATGATGGCCGAGGAGGTTCGGTCACTGCTGCGCCAGGACTACTTCTCGGGATGGAACACAGCGACAGGGAATCCTGCCAACGCCGTCCCTGCCAAGGTGGGCATCCTGTCCTTCGACACACCGCACTGGAGCGACCCGCTTCATCACGTCATGCTTCCGGCGCTAGCCAGGGCCGGCCATCCGGTCGATTCCACGAACGTGCAAGAAGTGGCGTATCCGCAGGGAACCAACGGCATCGGCAGCACCATCGCCCAGATTCAGAGCGCGGTGCTCAAGTTCCGCCAGAACGGCATCACGCACGTGATCATTCTCGACGGCAACGGCTCGATGACGCTGTATGCACTGAACAACATGCGCGGCCAGCACTACTACCCCCGGTTGGGTGTCAACAGCGCAACCGGCGTCGAGGTTTTGGCGACGCAGTATCACTCGGATGCGCAGTCGTTCAACGGCGCCGTTGGCCTCGGCTGGGGGCCGCAGCTGGATCTTCCGCAGGGTCAGGGAGACAAGTACTCCACACCACACACCAAAGCCTGCATCAAGATGGTCGAGAAACGGACCGGGCAGCAGTTCCCCGACACAAACTCGGCGTCAATCGCGCTCGGCTATTGCGACGAGCTCTACCTCATCGCCGATGCGATCAACGGTGCCGGCGCTGTCGTGGACCGAGACGCTGCGGCAGTTGCCATCGAAGCGTTGCGCGGCACGTTCCCGGCTTCCGGCACGTATGGCGTCTTCTTCTCGCCGACGAGGCATGACGGCATCGAATACGGCTACGACTTGAAGTTCGATCTCGGCTGCACATGCACGAAATACACTCGAGGCCCGTTCCGGATCCCGTGAGGCCCTGATGCGCGTTTTCATCTCCGTCGACATGGAAGGTGTCGCCGGCGTCGCGACGCTTGACCAGATCATTCGCGGTGGCACCGGTTATTCGCGCGCGCAGGAACTCATGACCGAGGAGGCCAACGCTGCGATCCGTGGCGCCGTCGCTGGCGGTGCGACCGAGGTCTTGGTCAACGACAGCCACGGCACGATGGACAACTTGCTGCACGAGCGACTCGACCCTCGCGCCCGCCTCGTATTCGGTGCGCCGCGACCGTCGTGCATGGTGCAGGGCATCACGAGGGACGACGACGTCGCGGTCTTTGTCGGCTACCACGCCGCGGCCGGCGCCGAAGGCGTCCTCGCACACACCTATTCCTCCAACTTCACTGAGCTGCGCGTCAATGGGCAGCCGATGAGCGAGGCCGAAGTCAACGCGCTCTACGCGGCGTCGTACGGCGTTCCTGTTGGCGTGGTCACCGGCGACGACCAGATCTGTGCGGTTGCCTCGAAGGCATTCGCCGGTGTGACGGCAGTCGAGGCCAAGCGGGCGACCGGCTTCTCGGCGACGGACTCGCTCTCGCCTGCCCTGGCGCGCGAGGCAATCGAGGCTGCGGTGGCTACGGCAGTCGCCGGCGCCGGTGACCTGGTTGTGCAGCCACTGCCGGACGAGTTGGTGCTCGACGTTGATTTCGCGAGCCTGCTCGGTGCTGACTTCGGGATGTGCGTGCCGCGCGTGGTGCGCCTCAGCCCGCGAACGCTGCGATACGAAGCAAGTGACGTCGACGACCTGATGCGCGCGATCATGTCCTGCTACTACCTCGCCGCCCTCGCCGCGCAACAGACGTCAGCAATCGCGCTTCGTCGTTAGAAGGCGCGCGGAAGCGCCCGGCGGCCGTTGGCATGTCGGGTCTTGCTAGGCGCGTTGGTTGGTTAGGGCCCGAGCCGGTAGTCGAAGGGTTCGATGAGGTAGTGCCGGCCGGTGGGGCTGGTCCAGTGCCAGCCGTCGGGTTTTTGTTCGACGGTCCAGCCGGTGAAGGTTTTGCCGCGGTGCCAGTGGCGGGTGAGGGGTCCGAGGTTGTTCCGGACGGTCTGGCCGCCCTGTTTCTTGGAGCGGTGGTGGTCGTTGTCGGCGGCGTTGGCGGGGGTGGGTCCGGCGCACGGGTTGACGGGATGGCCGGCGCGGATGGCGACGAACGCGGCGAGCGCGGCACTCGGTTCGTCGTCGCCGGGATGGTCGTCGAGGGTGTCGGCGGTGAGCGGGAACTCGAGCAGCTCGGTCAGCAGTTTCGCGAGGTGCGGGTCGGTGTGTTGGAGGTCGTCGAACGCCCATTTCTCGGTCAGTGACAACTCGGCCAGGCGGGTGGCGGTGGTGGTGAGGAGCAGCTCGACCGGCGCCGGGTGGCTGCCGGCGTCGGTGGGTGGGATCAGCCAGGTTTTCGGGGTCAGGTCGATCAGGTGACCGTTGGGGTCGAGGACGGCGCGGCGGACCCGCAGCCCGGCGGCGATCATCTCGGTGACGGTGTGCGGGCCGATCGTGGTGTCGGTGTCGAGCAGCAACCCGGCGTGACGGGTGGCGCCGAGCAGGCTGGACAGGTCCCAGACCAGCATCTGCACCGCGGACCGGCCATGCCGCCGCGGCACCGACGGCCCGGACTCAACCGTCGGCTCGCTGGCCGATTCGCTGGCCGCTCCGCTGGCGGGTGCGACGTCGGCGCCGGCCGTGTCGACGGGTCCGGAATCAGGGTCCCCGGCGCTGTCGCTTGCGGTGTCGTCATCGGTGGTTGCGGGGATGGGGTGGTGGCCGTCTCGGTCGCAGGTGGCGGCGTCGCCGTGGGCGAGGAAGCTGTCGGCCCAGCAGACGAGGGCTTCGACCCGGAGTTCGTCGAGGGTGCGCGGGTCGCCGTCGTTCTTACGGCGCCTCGCCCAGGTGTCAGCGGCCAGATAGACCCGGTCGAGTTTCTCCACCGGCATTTCGGCGAACAGCTGTCCCATCCCGTCGCCGTGATGCTGGCGGACCAGGCGGATCACCCGCCGCTGGTCTTTACGCCGGGCGTCGATGCCGTCGGGGTCGACCTGGTCAACCGTCCGGCGGACCGCGGCGTCGAACCGCGACGGTGGCTGCTTCCACGCCCGGCCGAGGACTTTCGCCTCGACCCGCGCGGTCTGCTCGGCGGTGAGGGACACGACCGCGGACGCGAGCGTGCTGGCCTTGCGCCAGGTCAGATCCCCGGCCAACGCCATCGCCCGGGCACCCGGCAGCCGAGCGGCCATCATCATCGCGGTCGCGACCACCTCCGACGCGCTGCCACGGCCCAGACCCAGCGCCGGCCCGACCGCCAACGACGCGGTGCCCGCCTGCGGGATCTGCGGTGACTCCATGCACACCTCCACGAACGCGGTCACCCCGAGACCACGCCGGGCGTGCGCGGCGTTCGCGACCCGGTCCATCGCCACCACATAACCCAGCCGCACATCGTCATCGAGCGTCGCCGGGTCGATGTCCCACAACGCCGCGGCCAGCTCGGCGGTGATCGGCTCGGTCTCACCCCGCGCGATCACCTCCGCTGGGCTGACGATCAACTCCTGCGCCGACCGGTGGTGTTCGGCGCCGGCCAAACCGGCGTTCTCGAGCCAACGAGGCGGGCTGGCGATATCTACCACCCACCGCTCACCACGTTGCTCGAACATACGTTCGATCTTACCCGGCATGTCCGACATGTCAAGTCCTCGGCCACAGGATTTCCCTTTATCCACAACAAATTCTGGCCCTGTGGATGAGACCGCCAGCGGCATACGAGAACGGTCTTTTTCCGTTCCCGGGACGACGTACATTTGCGCCGAGGAGACCCGCCGGAGGTGCACATGCAGGCGACGAAAGGCGACCACCTCGTCGTACACGGACGCAACGTCGGCAACGTCGACCGCCGCGGAGAGGTGATCGACGTCCGCGGGCAGGACGGCCAGCCGCCGTACGTCGTCCGGTGGGAACCGGACGGGCACGAGGGCCTGGTCTTCCCCGGGCCGGACTGCGAGGTCGAGATCACCGAGCAGCCGGCCGCTAAGAAGAAGTCCAAGAAGTAACGGCTACTGGCGGTAGAAGCAGGCTTTCCAGCCGCCCTTCTGGAAGATCGCCTTGCTGCAGTAGACCGCGTTCGGGAAATACGCGCCCATGACCTTCTTCGGGTCCTGGCCCTGGCCGACGTCCTGCACGGCGTGGTGAAACTCCGGCGAGACGAGCATGTTGCGGTAGATCACCACTGCGGTTGTGTCGGTGGCGCCCCACGGCAGCCAGGCCACGCCGTCGTTCGCCGTTCCGTTCGCCGGTCGTTGGCTCGGGTCAGAGATGACGTAGGTGTAGTAGCCGTCCTTTACATGCGCCTCGAAGTCGGCGGCGCACGAGTTCACGCGAGTCGAGTTGCTGTTCTGGCAGAACGACCAGTAGCGAACGTCGCTCGGGATGTATGGCGCTACCCCGCGCCGCGTATCCGGGAATCGCGGCGCCTTGCCGTGGATGACGACGAGGTCGCCGAACCGTCGGGAGATCGACGCCGTCAGGTATGCGTTCTGCTGATTGCCGAACGCGCCGTAGTAGGCGTTGCCATACGCGCGCTTCCACGTCGGCTTTGCGGTCGGGTTCTGCTCCGGCGACGACGACGGGAAGCTGTTCGACGTGATGGCCTGGTTGACTCCGGCGCCGGTCTTGGGCAACGAGTTGCTGCACGCGTCACCGCCGGTGACCGGCTGGCCATCCGCGGTTTCGAGTGTCACCTTGGGAAGCGGTACGCCGCCCTCCGCCGACTTCACGTTGTCGGGTACGTAGACCCGCAGCATCAGCAGGCCGGCCGGGTTAGGTGCGCCGCTGATGCCCGTGACGCCGCCATACATCGTGTTGGCCGCTGGCTTCTTCGGCTTCGCGGCGAAGTCGACCGTGAGTGTGTAGTGCCTCGACATCCCGGTCGGCACCTTCGCGACGAACGGGTTAGCGCTGCCTTTGTCCGGCGCGATCTGTGCGTCATACAGCGAGTCCAGCGGGACCCCGCTCGGCTGGTAGACGTGGAAAGAGAAGTACCGCGCCTTCGGGTATGTGCCGCTGACCACGAGCTTCATGCCCGGCTCGGCGTAATAGCGCGCCAGCCAGTACGACGCGTTGGTGTCCGGATACGCGACGTTGACCGCGTCGGGATCGGACTTCGCGCCCCACGAACACGCGCCGACCGGGTCGGCTGTGGGGGTCGCGCTCAGGGCAGGGACGACCGGGACAAGGACGGCGAGCGAAGCGAGGCCGACGAGGGCTGCGCGGCGCACGATTGACCTCCAGCGACTAGGCGAGTGAACTAAGTAACTCACCCTAGTTTATACATTTTGTCCCGAACTCCTGCTCGCCTAGCCGCACGAACCGAGTGATGATCGACACGTGGATCTCGATGCGCTGCGGCTTGCGGTCTACCGCTCGTTCGCCGAACGCGGCCATCCGCCGTCGTTCGACGAGCTAGCGCCGGAGGTCGACGCCGATCCGTCCGCGGTCGCGGCCTGCCTGCGCGAGCTCGCCACGGCGCGTCACCTCGTCCTGGACTCGGTCGGCCGCATCGTGATGGCGCATCCGTTCAGCGCCGTCCCGATGGGCTTTTCGGTGATGGGCCAACACACGCTGTGGTGGGGTGGCTGCGCGTGGGACTCGTTCGCGCTGCCGCACCTGCTGCTCGACGAGCCTGGCTTGCTCGTCGCGACGAGATGCCCGAACTGCGACAAGGCACTCGCGTGGGTCGTGCATCGGGACGGGCCACCCGAAGGAGACGAGGTCGCCCATTTCCTCGTGCCGGTTGCGCACATGTGGGACGACGTCCTGCATACCTGCGGCAACCAGCGGTTGTTCTGCTCCCCGGACTGCGTTGACGGCTGGCTGGAGCGCACCAGCAACGACCGTGGATATGTGATGGATCTGTCCACGCTCTGGCGCCTTGCCGAACATTGGTATGACGGCCGGCTCGACGCCGGCTATTTGCGCCGCGAGCCGGCGCAGGCCGCCGACTATCTCCGCTCGGTCGGTCTGGTGGGGGAGTTCTGGGGCACCTGACCGCCGCCGAAAGGTGAGTCAGCCGCCGGCCATTGCTCCCACGACGAGCAGCGGTTCGTCGCCGGTCTGCACTCGCTCGGGTAGTGCTGCGTCCACCGGCTCGTGCGACAGGTCTTCGTTGCAGGCGAAGAACCGGATGAAGTTGCGGCGCTTGCCCGTCTGCTGATCGCGGATCGTTCCGCGCAACACCGGGTACGCCGCCTCGATCGCGTCGAGCACTGACGCAAGGGTCGCGGCCTCGACCTTGACCTCGACCTCATGCTCGACGTGTGCGAGGCGTTTCAGGTGCCCCGGCAACACCACACGAATCTCGGTCACGACAGCGTTTGCACCTCGACGGAAAGCACCGCCGGCAGGTCGCGCGCAATCGGCGCCCACGTGTCGCCGGAGTCCGGTGAGCAATAGACCTGGCCGCCGGTCGTGCCGAAGTAGACGCCGGACTCGTCGAGCGAGTCGATCGACATCGCGTCGCGCAGCACGTTGACATAGCAGTGCGACTGCGGCAGCCCCTTGGTCAACGGCTCCCACTCGTTGCCGCCAGTCCGGCTGCGGAACACCTGCAGCTTGCCGTCGAGCGGATAGTGCTCCAAGTCGCTTTTGATCGGCACGATGTAAAGCGTTTCGGGCTCGTGTGCGTGCACGTCGATGACGAAGCCGAAGTCGGTCGGCAGCTTGTCGCCTATGTCGTACCAGTTGTCGCCCGCATCGTCGCTGCGCATGACGTCCCAGTGCTTCTGCATGAAGAGCGTGCCCGGCCGCGACGGGTGCATCGTGACGTGGTGCACGCAGTGCCCGACCTCGGACTCTTCCTGCGGGATCTCACCGGACTTGAGGCCCTTGTTGATGGGCGTCCAGGTCTTGCCGCCGTCGTCGGTGCGGAACGCACCGGCCGCGGAGATCGCGATGAACATCCGCTCACTGTTGGACGGGTCGAGGATGATCGTGTGCAGGCACATGCCGCCCGCGCCCGGTTGCCAGTTGGGGCCGGACCCGTGCTCGCGCAGCCCAGGGATCTCCTGCCAGGACTGCCCGCCGTCGACACTGCGGAACAGCGCCGCGTCCTCGACGCCGGCATAGACCGTGTCCGGGTCGGTCAAGGACGGCTCGAAGTGCCAGACCCGAGCGAACTCCCACGGGTGCGGCGTGCCGTCATACCACTGATGCGTCCCGGGGACGGTCGCGTACTGGAAGTCGTTGCCCACCGCGGTCCAGCTCTTGCCGCCGTCGTCGGAGCGCTGCACGACCTGCCCGTGCCAACCCGTCGACTGCGAGGCGTAGATGCGGTTGGGATCGGCAGGAGAGCCCTTGAGGTGGTACATCTCCCAGCCGCCGAAGAACGGCCCGTCGATCGTCCAGTCCTGCCGCTTGCCGTCAGCCGTCGCGACGAACGCTCCCTTGCGCGTCCCGATCAGCACCCGCACACCGCTCATGAACAGCCTCCACCCGTGGTCGTCTGTTGACCGTATGACGAACCACCGACGGAAAACTCATCGAGGAGGCCTTAGAACGGCACCCGGGTGGCGAGCAGACCCTCACCCTCGCCCCGCCCTGACACAATCCGGGCGAATTGCACCGCGTCCAGCTCGTATGACGGCCCGCCACTTCCCCATGACCACGTCCCACCCGCCGGGCCGGTCAGCGTGAGGCTGCAGGCTTGACCATGCCGGCTTGCCCATTCCGCGGCGACGTCGCGGACCAGGACACCGTCGTGCTCCGCGGTCAGCGTCATCGGCTTGCTGGTGACTTCGGCGATGTCGGACCGGTGCATCCAGGTGTCGCGGGTCAGGATCACGTCGATCAGGTAGCCGAACGTCCACCGCTCCATCTCGGTCGGCGGGTTGATCGGCTGCTCGTCGCTCATGGCGCGGCCGCGCACGAAGGCCGGAGCGCGCTTGCGGCCGCGGACTGCTTTCGGGCCGAGCATGGCGAACTGGTCGATAAGCGCGCCGGTGCTCAGGTTCGCCGTGCGCCGTACCTGTTCGTCGGTCAGTGCGTCGATGAAAACGCCGCCGCGGCTTTTCGCGGCACGCACCTGGCTGAGCTGCTCGCGCAGCGACGCCGACATGTGCGTCATGCCGGTCACGTGACCGGCGAGAGTGCGAACGTCCCACCCCGTGTTGCACGTCGGCAGCGCCCAGTCCTGCGGTGACAGCGAGCGGAGCACGTCGAGAAACCGCGCGTACTCCGTCGCTGCCAACCGCATTGCGGTGTCCCGGTCAAGTGCGGGACGACGTGCGCTCATGCACCCACGAGCGACTCGTGCGCTGGGAGTGCCTGGTTCGGTACGGCGCTGCCGCAGCCGTAACGCTCTTCGTAGACGTCGGCCATCGTGCGCAGCAACGTTGCGCAGTCGCCCTCGAACGAGGAGCCATGCATGATCGCGAGTCGCTTCGGGTTGAGGTCAGCCAGGCGCCGGTAGGTTTGCGGCACGACCGGGCCCGGTGATGTCTGGTGGAACAGGTCCTCGGCCTCGATGGCGGCGGCCAGCAGATCGTCGCTCGTGATGGCGGGTCCGTCGCCGATCTGGGTGAGAAGGTCGCCGAGGAACAACGTCCCGGTCTCCGTCTCGAAGAACATGTGCGACTCCCAGTTGTGCGGCACGTGCGGGGTCGCGAGCTCGGTCACTCGGCGGGCGAGCGTGGCGCCGCCGATGTCGAGCGACTCGCCGTCCTGCATCGGGTGTGGCGGCCGGGACAGCTGGTCGTCGAGCGACAACATGCACCCAAGCGCGCCATGCGCGACCTGCGCATGCGGTGCAACCTCGAGGAACTCGTTGACAGCACCGCACTCGTCGGCCTCGACGTGTGCAAATGCGATCCAGCGCAGCTTCTCGACGGGGATGACCTTTTCCACGGCTTCGCGCACGAGCGGAAACAGCCCGCGCATTCCCGTGTGGTAGAGCAATGGCTCTTCCGCGTCGACGAGGAACTGGTTGAACGTGAACCCGCCCGGTGCGATGTCGGGGATGCAGGTCGAGATGCGGTAGATCCGGTCGGCGATCTGGTCAACGTTGGCTTGCATGACGGGCCCTCCTTCTGGGCGTGAGGGGAGACGGCGCCGCGTAATGCGCGGCGAACATTCCGACAAGGCGGGGCAGGGCCATGGTGAACGAGCCCTTGGCGAAGGACTCGTGCGGTGCGTTGGACAGCTGTTGGCTGATGACGCCGGCGAGCAGAATCGTCCAGTCGCGAGTCACCTCGTCGATCGACGCGTCGGCGCGGATCCAGCCGCGTCGCTGCATCTCGCCAAAGGTCTCGCGTGCGCCCGAGAGGGACTCGACCGCAGGCTCGTAGGCATCTGCCGACGGCTCGAAGCCGCGTACCGGCCGCCAGAACAGCAACTGCGAATAGGCGGGATTCGCAACCGCCCAGCCAACGAAAAGCGTTCCGACCTCAAGCAACGCGTCGTCGAGGGTTGCGCGGTCGAGGACCTGCGTGCGCGACTCACCCATGTATTCGTTGAGGAGTCGCCAACCACGCGCGAAGAGTCCGTCATACAGCGCGTTCTTGGAGTCGAAGTAGACGTAGAGCGACGGCGGGCGGATGCCCATCCGGCGCGCGACCTCACCGATGGACAGACCCGCGACACCTTGCTCGCGCATCAAGTCGGCCGCGACGTCGAGGACTTCCTCGATGGTCTCGAGCCGGCGCCGCTGGCGCCGATCGAGCGGGACCGTCTCGGTTTCCATAGCCCGAGAGCATGTCCTAACACTATTAGGAAGTCAATGGGTCATTCGGAATTGGTGTGCTCCTAGGTGGTCGAGCAGTTGCCGGCGAACGGCACGCCGGCGAACCGTTCCTGGAGGAACGGGCCGGTCTGCGGCTCGAAGAACGCGCCGGCGCTTTCGTGCGACGCGCCTTCGTATTCCTGGAACTGCACGGCCACGCCCTGCCGGCAGTATCCGGCTGCCAGCGCCTTGACGTCGGCAGCGCGCATGACCCCGTCGCCCTTGCCGTCGGAGTTACCGACACCCATATACATCGGCGCGGTCGGGTGTCCCGGCGCCGTACCCATCGTCTGCTCGCGCAGCAGCCGGGCGAGTGCCGGCACCTGCTGCCAGTCCCGATAGGCAGGCTTGAGGATCTTCGCCACGGTGAGGCCGGGATAGCGCCCGAACAGTGCGGTCAAGCATTCACCCGACTCCTGCTTGACGACCTTGGCGCCGTATGACGACAAGTACGGGCCGAGGTCGACGTGGTAGGCCCGGGCGAGCCCGAGCAACATGCCGGGGATTGCGGCGGAGTAGACCGGCGTCCCGTTGGCGTACTCGAACAAGTGCGTGTAGTTGACGGGTACGCCGCCCATCGCGACGCCGACCATGTCGAGCTTCGGCGCGTATGACGGCGCCAGCTCGCCCGCCCAGTCGGCCGCGACCGCGCCGCCGGAGTACCCCGACAGCCCGATCTTGGCGTCCGGCGCATGCAGATAGCTCTCGGTCGCGCGGACTGCGTCGAGGGTGCCGTAGGCCGACTCGCGACCAGCCATCCAGTCGAGGTGGGTTCCTTCGAAGTCCGGCACGGTGACGACGAAGCCCTGGCTGACGTACCAGGACATGAGGAGCTCTTCTTCTTCCGCCTGTTGGTTCGTCGCACTGCCAGCGTCACCGCCGGCGAGGGTGTAGCTCGGGTCACACTTGGCGCCGAGGCCGTCATAGAAGCTGAGGTAGCCGACGATGTTCGGCGTCACCGGCAGCTTCGCCGGGGCAAGTACCGTCGTCACTGTCACTGTCGGCTGACCGAGTTGCCCAGTGGTTCGGTAGAGCAGTTGCTCGGCCGTAACCGGCGTCGACATCGGCCCGAGGTGCATCGTTGTCGCGCGGGACTTGAGCACGGTGCCGGGCGGGATCTGCGCCAGCGGTTTGCTGCCCGAATAGGAGTAGAACGCGTCGCGGTCCGGGCGGGCCGGTCCGTCGGCGCGAGCGATTGGCGCGCTTACGACGACACCGACCAGCAGCAGGGACGCGAGTGTCCGCACCATCAGCTTCTTATGCATCGACCGCTTTCTCGAGCTCGGCGAGACTGTCGTCAAGCCAGCTGATGAGACGCCATACATCCGGCATCTGGTCGCGGTCGGCGATGATGCCGATGTCGACGTGCCCGTCGTAGCTCATCGCGGTGATGTTGAGGCCGATGCCGTCGGTGATCACTGAGACCGGGTAGTGCGCAACCATCCGCGCGCCCGCGCAATACAGCGGGAACTGCGGGCCGGGGACGTTGGAGATGACGAGATTCCACTGCGGCCGGCCGACCGTCGTCGCGAGACGGAACGTCGCTCGCGCCGCGCGCGAGAAGAGTGCGGGCGGGATGAAATGGTTGACGTCCTGCAACAATTGCGCGGGCAGCGCGCGATGCCGGTCTTTCATGACCTGCAGCTCTTGCGAGGTCCGTTGCAGCCGCTTGACCGGGTCCTTGATGTCGGTGAACAGCGGCACGCCCAGCATGAGGATCCGGTTGCCATAAGTGCCGGCCTGCTCGGTCGTCCGCACCGAAACCGGGATCTGCGCGACCAGGGGTTCGCGCGGCAGTTCGTGATGCTCCTTGAGCCATCGCCGTACCGCGCCTGCGCAGATCGTGACGATGACGTCGTTGACGGTGACGTCATACGCCGACTTCACCGCCTTGACGCGGTCGAGATCGAGCTGGCCGAACGCGAAGCGGCGATGCGGCGAGATTCTCGTGTTGAACGACGTCTTCGGTGTCTTCAGGCTCGCGCGCTCGACGCGTTCCGGTCCACCGACGAGCGATTGAACGCGCGACACCGCGCGGCCGAGTGAGACGGCGCCGGGTATCGCGGCGAGCTGGGTGTCCTCGAGGTTGGGGATTGCCGAAGGGATGGAGCGCACGAAGCGCAACGGATAACGCGGCAGGCCGAGCGCGGCGCGGGCAAGCATCTCGACCCCGCTGGGGCGACGGCCCGCGGTGAGTGGTTGCTCCGGTGGGATCTGCCGGATCTCGGGTGTGAGGTCGAGCAGCATGCCGGTGATCTCGGCGCCGGACACTCCGTCGATGACGGCGTGATGAATCTTCGTGTAGACGGCCGTGTGCCCGTCGAGCAGTCCGCTGATGACATAGAGCTCCCACAGCGGTCGGGCCCGGTCGAGCGGCCGGGAGTGCAGTCGGGCGATCTGCTCAGCGAGCTGATGCTCGTCACCGGGCGATGGCAGCGCGAGCTCGCGGACGTGGAAGTCGAGGTCGAAGTCCGGATCGTCGACCCAGTACGGATAGTCCGCGTTGAACGGCACGTCGACAAGCCGCCAGCGCAGCGGTGGCAGCAGGTGCAGCCGGTCGGTGAGCAGCTGCTTCATGTCCGCGGCGGTCAGCTCCCCGCCCGGCGCCGTACTCGTGTCATAGACCCCGAGGCTCGCCACATGCCCGGTCTGTCGCGGGTTCTCCAACGCAAGGAACTGCGCGTCAAGGCTAGAGAGCTGTCGCATCCCGGGACGGTAGCCGTTCTTCACGCACTTGAGTAGGTACGTACCAGTTGCTGGCCGAGTTTGGCGAGGTGGGCGCGGGCTTCCGGGGGGTCGGTTACTTCGACGCGGCCGCCGAACGCCGCGAGCAGTCCGGCGACCTGGTCGACGTGCTGGCCGCCGATCGTCACGGTCACGCGGCCGTTCTCCTCGGCGCCGATGTCGATGAGCTGCCGGTCGAAGACCCAGTGCAGGATCGGTACGACGTCGCCGTCCACCAGCGCGGTGACCCGGTACGGCGTCCGCATCTCGTCGACGTTCGCGACAATCTGCTTCCACGCGGTGTCCAGATCGAAGTCCGGCGGGCGTTCGGCCGGCTCCCCCGTCGACTCGACCGACCGAACCCGGCTGACGCGGAAGGTTCGCTGCCCGGCCTGGGTTCCGGCCACCAGGTACCAGACCGTTCCTTTCATGGCCAGTCCGAGTGGATGGATTGTTCGCGTGGTGGCGCGGCCCTCGCGGTCGGCGTACTCGATGACCACCTGCTCGCCGATGGCCAACGCGTCCTGCAGTGGCGTGAGCATCGGGGGCTGCCACGGCCGTCGGGTCTGGCCCCAGCCGCCCGGATCGATGACGACGGAGGCGGCAACAGTCTCGGCGCCGGCGCGGAACGGCTCGGGCAAGGCGCGGACGAGCTTGCGCAAGGCCGCTCTGAGCTCAGGCGTCGCCGCGGCCGCCGGGCCGGCAACGGTGAACAACGCCCGCACCTCGTCCGCCTTCAAACCGGACAGGTCGGTGCGGGCGCCACCGAGCAGTGCCCAGCCGCCACCGCGGCCCGGCTGCGGATAGACCGGAATGCCGGCCGCGGCGAGCGCCTCGAGGTCGCGACGAGCCGTGCGCTCGGAGACCTCGAGCTCCGCCGCGACATCGGCCGCGGTCACCCGCTCCCGCGACTGCAGGAGCAGCAGCGTCGCCACCAGCCGGTCGGCCCTCACGTCCCAGACTTTGCCATGAAAACTGGCCAACAGATGGCCACTTTTCCTGCGACAGTGAGCTCAGCGAACCAGGGAGGACTCATGCCAGGGACGGTGCCGCCGGTTGCCAATGAGCGGGAGGGCCTGCTTGCGTACGCGCAACTGGATCAACATGGTGACGCAGCAACCCGGGCGACGCTGCCGCCGCCGAGACCGAATCGGTCATCGCCGGCATTGCCGATCTCGGTCAGCCAGTGCCCGTCCCCAAAGACTCGCCTTGGTTACCGGCTGACGTCGAGGCCTGGCCGGTGCGCTGGGTGTTGCCGAAGGCTGGCCGGAAACGCCATGGCTGAAGCGGTGGACCTCGCCGCGATGAGTCGCGGCCACAAATTTCGTCGTACGTGTCATATCTGATGGACCTGCTTCGTCGTAGTGGTCAGAGGCCCGAACGAGAGGTTGCGAAAGTGATTGCGGAAATCAAGGCGGACCCGCGGCGGTGGAAAGCACTTGCGGTCCTAGCGCTGATCCAGTTCATGCTGATCCTCGACGTCACGGTCGTGAACGTCGCGCTGCCGCACATTCAGCATGACCTGGGCTTCAGCCGAGCAGGTCTTGCCTGGGTGGTCAACGGTTATGTGCTGATGGCAGGCGGCTTCCTGCTGCTGGGTGGACGGTTAGCCGACATCCTCGGCCGCCGTCGGCTCTTCCTCATCGGCGTCGCGTTGTTCGCCGTCGCATCGGCCGCGTGCGGCGCGGCGCAGAACCCCGGCACGTTGGTGGCTGCGCGATTCGTGCAAGGTCTCGGCGAAGCGCTCGCCGCACCGGCCTCGCTCGGTCTCATCGCGCTGCTCTTCCCCGACCCGCATGAGCGGATGAAGGCGCTCGGCATCTGGGGTGGCATTGCCGGGCTCGGCGGGACCTCGGGCACCGTCATCTCCGGTGTCCTCACCGACCTCGCCTCGTGGCGCTGGATCTTCTTCGTCAACCTTCCGGTCGCCGTGTTCGCACTGATCGCGGTGCCACGACTCGTGTCGGAGAGCCGGATGGTTCGCGAGCAGCACGCGCGGCCGGACTTTGCCGGTGCGATCCTCGGCACGGCTGGTCTTGTCGCACTCGTCGACGGGCTCCTCGCTGCTGCATCTCACACCTGGGGCAGTGTGAACGTCCTGCTGCCGCTCATCGGCGGGTTGCTGCTTCTCGGTGGCATGGTGTGGGTCGAGGCTTTCTCGGGTGCACCTCTGATTCCGCTGTCGTTCTTCCAGAACCGGACGCGCGTGGTCACCAACTTCGTGACGCTGTTCTTCTCGTCCTCGTTCTTCAGCTACTTCTTCCTGCTGACGTTGTTCGAGCAGCAGATCCTCGGCTGGTCACCGTTGAAGGGCGGGTTGTCATATCTGCCGTTCGGCTTCGGCATCGGCGCGGGCATCGGCATAGGTACCGCGCTCATGCCACGGGTTGGTGTGAAGCCGCTGTTAACCATGGGCTTCTTCGGCTGCGGGGTCGGGTTGTGGCTCACGAGCTTGCTTGACGTCTCGTCGTCATACGCCGGCGGCATTCTTCCCGGCATGATCGTGCTCGGCGTCTTCTCGGGGTTGAGCTTCCCGGCGATCGGCAACGCCGCGTTGCACGAGGTGACCGGTCAGGACTCGTCGCTCGCGTCCGGCGTACAGAACGCCATGCAACAAGTTGGTGGTGCAATCGGACTAGCCACTTTGGTGACATTGGCTATTCGACATGCAGTAAGCCAAATGCAGCATGGTGTGGCAGCCGCAACCGCGCATACTGAGGGGTTCGTTTTGTCCTGGCGCGTCGGTGCCGTGCTCTGTTTCATCGGCGGATTTCTCGTGCTGTTCCTGCTCGAACACGTCATCGCGACACCGCGCAATGTCGAGGCTGAGGTGTTGGCAGGCGAGCCGGTCGTGCCTGTTCCAGCGTCCTGATTGCGAGGTCGTGTCCGCGGGCATCCCCGGGATATATGCCTGAGGCATTGGAGGTGCCCGATGGGCCGACCCGCCGAAACTTCGTCAACTCCGTCGACTGCGCGCACGACGGAGCGCGTCATCAATCTGGACGACGCACCGGCTCCACCGGCGGTCACGCCGCCGGTCGCTGATCCCGCGCCGCTCGGCTTGGCGGCGTTCGCACTCACGACGTTCTTGCTTTCGGTCAAGAACGCGCACTGGACTGATGGCACGGACGCCTGGCTCGGCTACGCCTTAGCGTATGGCGGGTTCGTGCAACTGCTCGCAGGGATGTGGGAGTTCCGCAACCGCAACGTGTTCGGCTCGACCGCCTTCTCGACGTATGGCGGGTTCTGGATCGGACTCGGGCTCTACGTGTTGCTTGTTGCGCCGACTGCCGCATCTGTCACCCAGGTGAACAATGACCTGGGATGGATCTTGCTGGCGTTCGCCATCTTCAACTTCTACATGCTGTTGTGGAGCTTGCAGGTCAACATGGCGGTGTTCGCCGTCTTCCTGACGCTTCAAGCGACCGAAGTCATTCTGTTCATCGGCAGCTTCAGCAACAACACCGAGACGCTGAAGATCGGTGGCTACGTGGGCGTCGCCACGGCCATCTGTGCCTGGTACGCCTCGGCGGCAGGAGTGATCAACGGGATGGGCGAGCGACGCGTCCTTCCGGTGGGCGGCAAGATGGTGTCGGGCCGCCGCGCCGGTAGTCCCATGCCGAGGACGAGCGGCTGACAGCAGTCGTCCGACCCACGAGGAGTGGCCGTGAGCTCTGAGGTTGCACTCGATGCGTTGCTGCACGAGGACCGGCGGTTCGACCCACCGCCGGAGCTCGCGGCCGAAGCCAACGCGCAGCCCGATTTGTACGACGAAGCCGCTCGCGATCCCGTCGCCTTCTGGGAGAAGCAGGCCGAGTGGCTGATGTGGTCGCAGAAGTGGACGACGGCACTCGAGTGGGACGAGCCGTTCGCCAAGTGGTTCGTCGGCGGCAAGCTCAACGCGTCAGTGAACGCCGTCGACCGGCATGTGGATGCGGGCTTCGGTGACAAGGTGGCCTACCACTGGGTCAGCGACGGTGAGCGTGAGACCAGAACGATCACCTACGCGGATCTGCAGCAGCTCGTCTGCCAGGCAGCCAACGCGCTGACCGAGCTCGGCATCCAGGCGGGCGACCGGGTCGCGATCTACATGCCGATGATCCCCGAGACGGTTGCGGCGATGCTCGCGTGTGCGCGGCTTGGTGCCGCGCACACCGTCGTCTTCTGTGGCTTCTCCTCGGAAGCGTTGAAGGGTCGCATCCTTGACTGCGACTGCAAGCTGGTCATCACGACCGACGGCCAGTACCGGCGTGGTGCTCCCGCGCCGGTCAAGCCGGCCGTCGACGACGCCTTGAAAGAAACGCCGAAAGTCGAGCACGTCCTCGTCGTACGCCGGACCGGCGATGACGTGGCGTGGAACCCCGACCGCGACGTCTGGTGGCACGAGGTCGTCGACAAGCAGCCGACGAAGCACGAGCCCGAGATGTTCGACAGTGAGCAGCCGCTCTACATCATGTACACGTCAGGGACGACGGCGAAGCCGAAAGGCATCTTCCACACGACTGGCGGCTACCTGACCCAGTGCGCGGCGACGCACCGTTACATCTTCGACCTCAAGCCGGACCGTGACATCTATTGGTGCGCGGCGGACATCGGCTGGGTCACCGGGCACAGCTACATCGTCTACGGGCCGTTGTGCAACGGCGCGACCTCGCTGATGTATGAGGGCACGCCGCATCCTGGTGACCAGGACCGCTGGTGGAAGCTCATCGAGAAATACAAGGTCTCGATTCTCTACACCGCGCCCACAACGATCCGCACCTTGATGAAGTGGGGCCACGAGCTGCTCGAGCCCTATGACCTCTCATCGCTTCGCGTGCTCGGGTCGGTCGGTGAGCCGATCAATCCCGAAGCCTGGATCTGGTATCGCACTTATGTCGGTGGCGACCGCACGCCAGTTGTCGACACGTGGTGGCAGACCGAGACCGGCGCGATCATGATCACCCCGTTGCCGGGGATCACGTCGACGAAGCCAGGTGCGGCGATGCGCCCGTTCCCCGGGATCAGCGCCGAGGTCGTCGACAACGAGGGCAACCCGGTCCCGAACGGCGGCGGTGGCTTCCTTGTCATCACCGAGCCATGGCCGGCGATGCTTCGCGGGTTGTGGGGCGACCCGGAGCGCTACAAGGAGACCTACTGGTCGCGCTTCAAGGGCGTCTACTTCGCCGGTGACGGCGCGAAGAAGGATGACGACGGCGACATCTGGCTGCTCGGCCGGGTCGACGACGTCATGAACGTGTCCGGTCACCGCATCTCGACGACCGAGGTCGAGCACGCGCTGGTCGGTCACCCTGCCGTCGCCGAGGCAGCCGTGGTCGGGTCGAGCGACCCGATGACCGGTCAGGCGATCGTCGCGTTCGTCACCCCGAAGGGAAGCGTCGCGGAGGACGAGACCAAAGGCGACGAGTTCGTCCAGACGTTGCGCAACCACGTCGCCAAAGAGATCGGGCCGATCGCCAAGCCGCGGCAGATCCTCGTCACCCCGGAACTGCCCAAGACCCGCAGCGGCAAGATCATGCGACGACTGCTCCGGGACATCGCCGAGAACCGGGAGCTCGGCGACGTCACCACGCTGTTGGACCCGACGGTGACCGATGCCATCCGGGGCCGAATGGGGGAGGCCGGCTCCGAGGAGAAAGAGCAGTAACGGGTCCAAACCGCGTGGGAACATTCGGCCGTGACCGGCGGCGCGGTTGGCGGGGCCCGGCTTGAGCTGCCCGCTCACCACGTGCCCCGCACGCGATTGACGGACCGCTGCCGCGATGAGCGGGTGGTGGTCGTGGAGGCGGCCGGCGGCTACGGGAAGTCGGTCCTGGCGGCAGAGCTGGTCGACGTATGGGGAGTCGTCCCCGTCGAGGTAATGCTGGAAGAGGGAGGAGTGTCGGCGTCGCTGCTGGCCAGCCGGCTGCGGGCGGCAGTGCAGCGGGCCGGCTTTGTCGACGCCGCAGCCGCAATGACCGCAGTCGGCGACGATCCGCCGGGTTCGGTCGACGCCATGCTGGCGGCATTGGCAAACGAGTCCTGCGCGGTCGTGGTCGACGACGCGCACTGCGCCACCCGGGACGCAGGGTTGCTCATCGACCGAATCGCCAGCCGCATGTCTGGGCAGCAGCGTCTGTTGGTGCTGGCTCGTCACCTGCCGCCGGGAACGGAACGACTGCGCCGAGCCGACGCCCTTCATCTGGATGCCTCCGACCTGGCTGTCTTGCCGGAGGAGACTCTCGAACTCTGCTCATCGGGGTTCGGGTTGGACGTGACCGCGAATGACGGTCGCCGTCTCGACGCGGCGACAGGTGGTTGGACGGCGGCAGTCGTTCTCGCGGCTTCGAGGGCCAAGCGCACCGGTCAACCATTAGGTGCTTTCTCGGGCGGCGAGGAATCGCTGAATGCGATCGCCTCGGTCCTTGAAGAAGTGATCGTGGGGCTGGGCACACGGACTGTCGATCTGGCCCGTGTCGCGGCTCTGCCGCTGCTCGACCCGGAGTTGCTGGCCCTGGTGACGGGCGATGAGACGTTCTTCGACAGGGCCGTCGCGCAGGGGCTTCCCCTTTCTCCGGCGGGCGGGCGGTGGTGGCAACTGCCAGGTCCGGTTCGCGACCATCTCCGAACGCTCGGACCCTGCGACACACCGTCGTTGGTTGGCGCCGCGGCGTACTACGAGGACCGAGGCGAGATGGGTGTTGCGCTTGAGATGTTGCTCGGAGCGGAGGAGGTCGAGGCCGCGGCGGTCCGGCTGGCAGAGGCCGACTTCCGACGTATGGAGGCGGTAGACGCCGTTGAGCTCTTGGCTGTCATGGGCCGCATCCCTGACTACGTGCTCGACGCTCACCCCCGGGCGATCTTCCAAGTCGCTCGGGCTTGCGCGATCGCGGGGTTCCTGCAGCCTCGCGCGAAACTGATGCAGCGGTTGAACGACATGGTGAGCGCGGACAGCGATGCGGCGCTGCGGCGAGCGATCGACGCGGAGCTAGCCACCGACTTGATGAACGGTGATCGTCCGATCGACGCGTTCCCGATAGCGAAACGCCTGCTCGCCGAGACGCCTGCGGGCGAGCAGCTCACCCGCGCCCGGGCCTTGACGGTGATGGGCCAGGCAACCTGCGTCCGCCGTGACGAGGACGGCTCGCTTTCCGAGGCGACGTTGCGTGAGGCGGCCGGCTTCTTCGATCAGGCTATGGAGATCTACCTCGGGGCCGGATACGGCGAGGCCGTCTCCGGGCCGGCAGTCGAGCGGGCGATCCGGACCGAGCTGGGCACCGGTCACCCGCAGGCCGCATTAGGCATCCTCGATACCGCTTTGCAAGCGGCGGCGAAAGCACCTCGTCGGCGTACCCGGCTTCTCTTTTACCGCGCTCAAGTGCTCACGGAGTTAGGACGGTACGACGAGGCCGAGGCCACCCTCGACGAGTCACTGCGGTCCTCCCATCACGACCCGCTTCTGGTTGCTTTTGTTCACTGGGAGCGGATGATCGTTGCCTCCTATCGCGGCGATCCCGTCGCGGCGCTCGAGCAGGCGCACCTGGTAGAGGAGAACCGCCATGACTGGTGGGAAGCGGCTGGCACCGACTTCCTCGCCGAGGCGGCCGATTGCCTCGACCGGGTCGGTCACATCGCCGTGGCCGCGGAGTGTCTCCAGCGGGCCCCAGTCGCACCCGCAGCGTTTCGAGCACATGATCGCCATGGCCGAGGGCGCCTTGCTGGCCCGGCATGGCGACCCCGAGCTGGCGGAGGAACGGCTGGCGGTGCTGCATCAGCACGGCATCTATCCCCGTGAGCTTTGGCGGGTCACGTTGCTGCGGGCCTACGCCGCTTGGCGCCGTGGTGATCCGGCAGCGGGAGCCCTGGCGGCCAGAGCCTTCGAAGAGACGGCCCGGCTCGGACAACCCCAGCAGCCCGTGATTCGGGAGCGCGAGATCAGCGAGGCGCTGTTGGGGCTGGCGGTCGAGACCGGCCTGCCCGCCGCTGCGGCTCTCGAGGCGACGTCGCTGCCGACGGTCCTCGCTGTTCTCGGCCGGTTCGAGCTCACCAGCGGTGGACGACCGATCCCGATCGGCCCCGGCCAGGCAGCCCAGCTCTTGAAGATCGTCGCAGTGAACGGGGGTCGGGTCCTGGCGGAGCGGGCCATCGAGGCGCTGTGGCCAGAGAGTGACCCGGCCGCCGGACGGAACCGTCTCCGTACCGTGCTCGGCCGGCTGTCAGAAGTGGCGCCCGAGGTCGTTCGCCGCGAAGGCCAGACGCTGGTGCTCGGGCCCGGCGTTCGCGTGGATCTCACCCAGTTCCACCAGGACGCGCGCCATGCCCGCCGGCTGGCCGGAGACGACTTGGGATCGGCTCTTCCCCTTGCTCGATCCGCCATCGCCCGCTACCGGGGCGATCTGCTGCCCGACGACCCGTACGAACCATGGGCCGACGAAGCTCGAGAAACATCCAAACGAGCGATGCTCGACGTGGTCGACCTGTGCGCCGCTGAAGCGGCTCGTCGAGGCGACCTGGACGAGGCCCGGCGGATGGTGCAGCGGTCGCTCGAGCTGGACCCGTACGACGAGTGCTACGTCAAAGTGGCCGGGATCTTCCTTGAGCATGGCCGGCGGGGAGCTGCCCTGAGTGTCTTGCGCCGGGCTCGATCTGTGCTCGCTCCGTTCGGGATCAACGTGCCCCTCGACTTGTCCACCCTCCAAAAACGGGCGGCCAGCTAAGCAGAGTCCGGCCGTGTGACGCTCGTGTGACGCAGACCCTCCAGGCTCCAGCCGAGTAGCTAGGCCAAGCCCGCTGGATAACTCGGAGGAAGCATGAAGCGCAGCATCATCGCGGCATCGGCCGTCGGCATCGTCGCGGCGGTCACCACGACCGTCGTCGCGGCCGGCCCATCGATGGCGAACAGCAACACGAAGACGCTCAAGTTCGTCTCGGTGGAGATCCTGTCGCACGGACTCGACAGCACCCACTTCGTCGGCGCGGACAAGGAGAAGCAGAACGGCAACCTCATCGGGACGGATGCGGTGAGCTGTGTTGCTACAGCGAACATGGCAGCCAAGTGCACGGTGGCCGCAGCGTTCAAGGGCGGCTTGATCTACGCCAGCTTCACCGACGATTCCAAAGGTGCGATCAGCGGGACGGTGACCGGTGGAACGCGGCAGTTTGCCGGCGCGACGGGAACCGTGAGCGGCACGCCGGCTGGCAAGAACCGCGAGAACGTGACCGTGACCTACCACACCTGATCTGCTGACGATGAGCTCGCGAACAGTCATCGGCGCCTTGGCGGTGTTCGTCGGGGCAATGTGTGTTCCCACCATGGCGAGGGCCGCCACGACGATTCCCGGACCGACGATGTTTTCGTACACGGGTGCTGAGCAGACGTACACGGTCCCGCCAGGCGTCGTACTTGTGGGCTTGGCGGCCGTCGGCGGCCATGGTGGCGACAACGCCGAGGGCGGCGGCCGCGAGGGCGGTGTCGGTGCGCTCGCGCCGGTCACGCCGGGACAGAAGCTGTATGCCGAGGTAGGCGCGGCGGGTGTGTACGGCGGGGATGCGATGTTCGGCGGCGGTGGCGCGGGAGGCGCACCGCCACCTGTGGTGACCATTTGCAGCAATGGCAGCCCATGCAGCGGCGACTACGCAAGTTCAGGTGGCGGCGCGAGCGACGTGCGCACCTGCTCGATGTCAGCGGTCAGCTGTCCCGGCGGGGTGAACTCGTCGGCCACGCGGCTCATCGTTGGCGGCGGCGGCGGAAGGGGAGGCAGCGGCAACGCGCCATCGGTCACCTGCGGCGCATCAAGCGGCGGAGGCGGGGCCAACAACTTCCAGTACCCGCCGGGAAATGCGAGCAACGGCCCGGTGCCGATCGTCACCTCCGCCGGAACCGTGTATCCGGGGCGCCCGACAACAGACGCCGGCTCGCCGGGAGTCACGCCCGCTGGCGGCGGCACTGCGGCTGCTGGCACCGGCGGACGGCAGGCGGGATGCAGCACCGGCGGATCCACCGGAATGACTGACAGCATCGCAGGCAGCGATGCGGTTGGCGGGGTGGGCGGTACTGGCGGGGACGCGAGCTCTCTCGGGCCGAAGGCCACCAGCTGCTCCGGGAACACCTGCTCCGATGCCGGCCCGGGCGGCGGCGGTGGCGGCGGCTACTTCGGTGGTGGTGGCGGGGCGACCGGACTCGACCAGCCAACGGGCAACTGTGGCGCCTGCAATGCCGCCGGCTCCGGTCAGGGCGGTGGCGGAGGCTCGAGCTTTGTCTCCAGCAAGACGCAGGACCCGATCGACGAGGAGTATCTGAAAGGCGACGGTGATGGCGTTGTCTACGTCGTCCCGGCTGTCGAAATCAACTCCCCCGCAAACGGCGCGGTCTACTTGCCCGGCCAGGTCGTGAATGCAAGCTGGAGCTGCGGCTACGACGGAAAAACCGGCCTGGGCGCCAGCTCCTGCACCGCGCCCGCCGCGGATGGTGCCGCCATCAGCACCACCCCCGGCACGCACACCTTTACCGTGACCGGCAGTACGACGGACGCCAGCGGCAAGCACGCGGTCACGGCCTCGGTCACCTACGTGGTGGGGTCCTCGACAACCGGAACCAAGTCGACGCACGCGTCGGCGGCCGGCTACAGGTTCACGGTCCGGGTGCCAACGGCCTGCACTGCGCCGTCGCACAAACTGCCCGTGACGCTCTCGCGAAAGGGCTCGAGCAGCAGCTACCGGGTCGTCAGGTACAGCCTGTACATCGACAACGTCAAGAAGCTGTCGGTGTCCCACACCGGGCCAGTCAGCCTCTCGTTGAGCGGCCAACCCGCGGGCACGCACACCCTGAAAGTCGTCGTACTGCTTCGTTCCACCAACAGCACCCAGACCAAACGGGCGACCCTGACAACAAGGTTCTCGGTCTGCTAATGGCTAGGCGACCGATTCCTCGGTTTTCCTGGACGGGAGGATGGGGGCCGCGCGGCCGGTGCCGCCCTCGGGGTAGGCGCTCGGCGAGCTGCCTTCCTCGTGGTACTCCTCCTCGACGTTGACCGACCAGACGTCGTGAGGGACGCCGTCGACGATCGACTCGACGGTGAGCATCGCCGTGTACATCGAGTGGTCCTGGTTGTTGTACTTGTGCATCCCGTTGCGGCCGATCGGATGCACGTTGGGTGCGTTGTCGCGCAACCATTCGCGAAGCACGTCGACATTCGCGCGGTAGTCCTCGTCATACACGGGATAGGCCTTCGGCACACGCACGACGTAGCCGGCCTCGACGTACTGGGTCTGGGCGATGCCGAGCGCATCCAGCTCACGCTTGCCGAGCTCGACGAGGTCTTCGTCGGCCATCGACCACAGCTCGTCGCCTTCGGTCACGAAGTACTCGAGCCCGAGGCAGGTGCGTCCGTTCTTGACGAGGTATGGCGACCAAGAGCCGAAGTTCTGGATGCGACCAACTTTGACGTCAGGCGAATGCACGTAGATCCAGTTGTCCGGGAACCCCGCCGATTGCGGCACGACGAGCGCGATCGTCAGGAAGTCGCGGTAGCGCAGGTGTCGCGCGGCGGTCAGCACCGGCTCCGGAACCGGCGGCTGCATCACTTGCAGAAGCTCAGCCATCGGCATCGACGAGATGAGGTGGCTGCAGGCAATGCGCTTGTTCTCGTCGCCGATTCGCGCGGTGACCGCGACTGCTTGACCGTCGCGGTGGTGCACCGCCAGCACGGGTGACTCCATGGCCACTTCGCCGCCGCCCTCGAGCACGAGGTCGCGTGCGCGCTCCCACATCATCCCGGGGCCGTACTTCGGGTACTGGAACTGGTCGATCAGCGTCGTGATGTCGGTCTGGTGCTTCTTCGGGAACAGAGCGTTCCACAGCGCGGACCAGAGCGACAGGTTCTTGATCCGCTGGGCCGCCCAGTCCGCGGGCATCTCCGCCGCCGGCATGCCCCAGACCTTCTCGGTGTAGCTCTTGAAGAAGTGCCGGTAGAGCCGCCAGCCGAACCGCGACGCGACCCAGCCTTCGTAGTTCGACTCGTCGGGCTTGCGGATGCGGACCCACAGGTATGACGCCACGCACAGCACGGCCTCGACGATGCCCAGCCCGCGCAGCGCGTTCATCGGCTTGATCGGATAGTCGAAGAGCTTGCCGCCGTAGAAGATGCGGCTCATCCGAGGCCGAGTGAGGAACTCGTCCTCGTCGAGCACCTCGTGCCACCAGTCCTCGACGCGCTGCACCTTGGTGAAGAACCGGTGGCCGCCGATGTCAAAGCGCCACCCGTCGCGTTCGACGGTCTGGCTGATCCCGCCTACGGCATCGGTCGCTTCGAGCACGATCGGTGACTGCTGCCGACGGACGAGCTCGACCGCAGCGGTGAGGCCGGCGGGTCCCGCCCCGGCGATGACGACGGGGTCGGCAGACCCCGGCCGGGCTTCGGACATGATGGTCAACGGTACCGGGGTCACCTGAAGGTCAGATGATGCCCCCGTGGTGGCCATGGGATGAGAGGCACGCCGGCGTCGATGACCGCTGACGTTCGGCGCGCCGTTCTGGTCGTGATCCCCGCGTGGATCACGGCCCGGGTGGTTGCCCTCAGTTGCCTCGGCGTCACAGCCCTTGCGCACGGCGGACACCTACCCCAGGCCGGCAGCGTGCATGTGGCTGGATCGTCCGGCTGGTGGTCGTGGGATGCGGCCTGGTACCGCTCGCTCGCGGAGCACGGATACGCCGGATCACCACCCGGGGGCGTGCGGTTCTTCCCGCTGTTTCCGCTGCTGGGCCGGTGGCTGGGGTTCTTGCTCGGTGGCCACGACGGCCTCGCGCTGATCCTGCTCGCGAACGTGTTCGCGCTTGCCTTCGGCGCGGCCGTCGTCCTGCTGACCCAGCGCGAGCTCAACCGATCCACCTCGGCCGCGGCTGGCTGGCTGACCATGCTCGCTCCGGGTGCGGTCGTGCTCGCGATGGCCTTTGCCGAGCCGCTGTCGGGTCTGCTGGGCGCCTTGTTTCTGCTGCTCGTTCGTGGCGGTGGCCGGGCGATGTGGTGGGCGGCGCCGGTCGGCATGTTGGCGGGCCTGACCCGGCCGACGGGCTTTCTGCTCGCCGCTGTGCCGGTGATCGAGTTCCTGGTCGTGGCGGCGCGGCGCAAGTCGTGGCCGTCGCTGCTGGCCGCTGCCACCGGTCCGCTGGTGGGGACCGCCATCTTCTGCGCCTGGACCGCGCATGTGTATGGCGATGCCCTCGCGCCCTATCACGCACAGACGAGGACAACCCTGCGCGGCGGGATCGTCGCCAACCCGATCCACGCGCTGTTCGTCGAGTCGTCGCACAAGGGACTGCCGGTGCCATTGCGAGTCGTCGTCGTGGTCGCGACGATCGCCCTCGTCGTCCTTGCCTGGCGCGTGCTGCCGACGAGCATCGCCGTGTGGGCAACGCTGCTTGCGCTCGCGGCGTTGACGTCGGCGCGACTGACGTCGTTGCCGCGTTACGTCAGTGGCGACTTCCCACTCTTCATGGCGTTGGCTGCATATGTGCACGGTCGCCGCGCGGTGCTGACCGTCGCCGCGTCGACCGTCCTGTTCGCGCTAGTCGCGATCGCTGGGTTCGAGAACTGGATGATCCTCTAGGACAGCGCGTGCCTCGGCAACGCCGTGAACCTCGAACGCGCAGATTCCGACTTGTTGCGCTGCCTGCACATTGAGGTCGTTGTCATCGAGGAAAAGAACGCGTTCCGGAGGGACGTCGAGCTCCGTCACAACCTTCTCGAAGATCTCGATGTCGGGCTTGACCATGCCCATCTCGAAGGACAGGAAGCTCCGGTCGAACAGGCCGAACAAGGGCCACTGCGCCGCACCGGCCTGCCAGTGGACCGCATTGGTATTGCTGAGGCAGGCCACGACGGCGACGGTGGACACGTCGCGAACGAGCTCGGTCGCGCCGTCATAGGGGCCGACGAGCCAGCTCGAGAAGTCGGTCATGAACTTGTCCGGGTCGGCGTCGAGCTGCCACTCCTCGACGAAACCCGCGGCGAACTCGTCGGCGGAGCAATGACCGCGCTCGAAGCGGCGTACCCATTCGCAGGTCAACCACCGCCGCCAGAGCTCGACGTCCGAGTCGATGCGTGCGAGTGCCCGCATCGGCGCCACCCCGCCGAAGTCAGCCAGCACACCGCCAAGATCGAAGACGACGGCGTCGATGCTGGCACCGCTGGCGGACACAACCGGAGGCTAGTCTCCGCGATCGTCACGAGAGCGGATGTCGGGCGGGATGGAGGGAACTCGTGGGATACGACAAGGGCCCGTCGCTGCCGGGCGCTCGCATCGAGGACGCCGACTTCACCGGCGCTCGGTTGCACGCGCCAAGCTTCGAGGGCGCGAAGATCACTGACGGATGGTTCCGCGATGCGGACATCTCCGCGGACATCGGGGGACTCCGCCTGAACGGCATCGAGGTCGAACCTCTGGTGCTCGCCGAGCTGGAGCGGCTGTTCCCGGAGCGAGTCAAGTTACGCGCGGCGGAACCGGACCGGTTAGTCGAGGCCTGGGCCATGATCGAAGACATCTGGCAGGCAACGGTTTCTCGCGCGCGTGCGCTGCCGGAGCAGCTGCTGGTCGAGCGAGTCGATGACGACTGGAGCTTTGTCGAAACGCTCCGTCACCTCGTGCTTGCTACGGACTGTTGGTTGCTCCGCATGGTGAAGGGACATGATCGTCCCTACCACCCCTGGGGGCTGGCCGGCTCATGGCTGACCGATCCTGCCGGCTGGGGACTCGAGCCGGCGGCAACGCCGTCACTCGACGACGTGCTGGCGGTGCGTCGGGAGCGTATGGACGAGGTGCAGCGGACCATTGCGGTCGTCACCTCAGAGGAGCTCGACCGGGTCTGTAGTCCTCCGCCGACCCCGGGTCACCCGACTCGACCCCACACGGTTCTTGAATGCCTGCACGTGATCCTCAATGAGGAGTGGGAGCACAACCGGTACGCCGTCCGAGATCTCGAGGTGCTGGAGGCCCGGCCACTCTGACGCGGCGGATTCAGCCGCGCGGGACGAACACCTTCTTCACGTTGTCCGACCCTTGGCCGCCGGCCTGCCACATGATCAGGTCAACCCACGCGCCACCAGCACGCGAGCCGAAGCACGCTTGCGAAATGCTCAACTTCAGAGTGCTCCTCGCGTCGGTCAGCCGTGTAAGGGTCCACCCGCAGTGAATCGCGCGCTGGATCACGCCCCGCTCGAAGGTGAGCGTTCCTTTCCCTACCGGCGCAGTGCGGAGGACGTACTCGCCCGCACCTGCCTGATTCACGTACAAGGTGATGTCCGACTGCGGGGCGAGGTCGCGCACCTTGACCGCGACGCGTAACGACGGGCCACCGTTCGTGATCGTGTAGGACAGCACATCGGCCGACGCCGGGGCGTCTCCGCGCGGATCGAACAGTCGTACCGTTGCCGCCCCGGCTGGCGTCGCTGCCGACAGTGTCACGATCCAGGCTGTCGCTCCTGCGACGAGAAGCCGACGTCCATGCCTCATGCACCCAGGCTCGCACCGTGAGTGCCGGACGTCAGCCCTGACTAGTCTCCGCCCTCAGGTCTTGGGGATGAAGCGGACGACCGTGTCCTGCTCCACCGGCGCGCGCTTCTCCGTGACTATTGGCTCCGGCTGGCCGCGGGCGATGGAGAAGTCGACAAGCAAGTCGGTGCACGCGTTACCGAACGTCGGATAGTCGGCGGCATACACGAGCCAGATCGCGGCCGTCGGCGGCGTACGGCCGACAACGGCACGGGCGAACGCCTCCGGATTGGCGGCTTCATTGCGAGCCTTGTAGTCGACCCAGTTGACGATTTCCGGTGAACCCATCGTCGGATAGACCAACTGACGCCCGGCATCGGGAGCGAGTCGATGCACCGCCGGGCCGAGCTGGTCGGGGCAGAACACGACCGAGTCAGTGGGGCCGGCGAGCTTGAGGGCATCAGCCACCTCCTTCGCTTGGGTCCGTGTCCGGGCCGGATACCCGGCGCCGATCACCAGCCCGAGCACGACGGCAACGGTGACGGCACAGGCACGCCACGGCGGTCGCAGCACGCCGACGCCCCAGGTAACCGCGAGCAAGAACGGCGCCACTGCGATCGCGCTGTAGCGCAACGCGTAGGCGCTCCCCTCGATCTGGCTGACGATGACGCCGACCAGCATCGTGGCGAACGCGATGCCGATCAGCAGCTCGGGAACGCGCCGGCGGAGTCGCTTCAGCAGCAGGCCGTCCTCGTGCACGACGCCGACCACCGCGATGACGAGCAGCGCGTAGTAGCCGAGCGCGAGAACCATCTCGGTTCCGACCGGACCCACACCTGCCCATCCGATCGGGATGCCGATGGCTGTGCCGATCGACGGCGGCGATCCCCATGGCGCACCCGTGTGCCGCAACTGGTAGACGAACGAGCTGAGCCACGGCGCCAGGCCCAGGCAACCGATCGCCAGGACCGCGAGCAGCCGCCACCCACGCCGGTCGCCACGGATCCCGACGACCAGCGCGCCCGCACCGACCACAGCTATCGCGAACAACGACCAGTAGTGCGTGAGCACCAACGCCGCGACCAACAACGCGCCGAGAAGCGCGGACCACCACGGCCCGTCGTCATACCAGCGGGCGAGCGCAAGGAACGCAGCGAGCCACAGTGCGACGACGAGCGAATACATCCGCGTTTCCGTCGCGTAGCGGATGGCAAACGGGCTGGTGGCGAGCAGAAGCACGGCGACCCACGCGAGCCGCCGATCCGCACCAAGCCGTCGGGCAGCGAGCCAGATCAGCGGCAGGCTGAGGACGGAGAAGACGCCCGACAGTGACCGCACCGCGACGTCGCCGGTACCGAACACCACCATCCAGCCGTGCAACAGGACGTAATAAAGCGGTGGGCTTCCGTCATGACGAAGCGCATCGAACAGATGTGGCAGCGTTCGATGCGCGATCGCGACGGTCTGTGCCTCGTCCAGCCACAGTGCGGAGAACGCAATGAACCGCAGCGCAATCGCCACCGCCAACACCAGGGCGACGGCAACCGGCAGCAGCCACGGTGGGCGGCGGAGAACCGGTCGCGTCATGGGGAGTCGGCCAGCACGACCAGGTCCTGCAACGGTGCCGCGCCGGTCCCGACTACGCGGACCGCGGTCGCTAGCACCGGTTGCGTCAGCTGGGCATGGAGAAGCGCCGGAGAGCCGCTGCTCACCGTGGTGGGGATGCTGCGCCAGCGACCATCAGGCTGCCGCAGCTCGAGGGTGGTGCCCGCGGTTGCGCGGGCGGCCTCGACCGAAATCTCGCGGACGCGCGCGACGTGCTGCCAGCCGGTCGTTGACGTGGTCGGCGAGGAGACGGCTGCTGCGACGGTGAGCCCAGCCCGCGGCGTATCCGGACCCAGCAGCACGAAGACGGTCGACTGGTCCGTGCCGTTGTAGACGGGGACGGCCCATGGAGCCGCCAACAGCGTGACTTGCATGCACCACTGGTCCATGTGGTTGGGCCACTTGACCGCGGCGTCGAGAACCGTGGCGACATGTTCGCGGTTCAACAGCGTGTGCAGCGCATCGGGGTCGCCGGGCACGTTGTAGGCCGGACACGGAAACGAGAAGTGCGCGACGTTGGACGCAGTGCGGTGGGTGAGGTCAGCGATCGTCCAGCGGTATCCCGCGGCAATGCTCCAGTTCGGCGGCGTCAGCTCGTGCAACGCCGCCACATAACCGGAGCCGCGCGCCGCGGGCGTGCTCTCACCCAGTTGCAACAGATAGTCGCGCGGCAGCTGCCAGCTGAGCAGTGCGACGATGGCCATTGTGGGAACGGCGGTGACCGCCGGCGGTGCCCACGTCCGATGCGCGACGGGACGCCATCGCCTGACGGCCTGGATCACGGTGGCCCAGCCGAGGACGTACCAGGCGACCACCCACGGCAGCACCAGGATCACCCGGCGCTCGTTGATGAAGAAGTACGGCAGCGTCTCGATCAGATAGAGCGGGACGATGAGAATGCTCACGTCGAGGCGGCGCCGCAACCACGCCCACCAACCGACGGCCACCAGCGCGGCCGCGCTGTAGCGAAGTGCGTAAAGCACGGCCGAAAGCACGATGGTGTGGTGCATCAGCTTCGCGCCGGTCGTGGGCACCAACGTCGCGGGAATCGCATAAGTCACGTAGTTGGTGACCCCGTGCCAGATCGCCGGGAGCAACGGCCCGGCGAGGTGGTACTCGCCTTCGTAGCGTGTCCCTGCCACCGAGCCGCCACTCAAGCGAAGCGCGACGACCGGAGCCAGGAGCAGGGCGGACGTCACGGCCAGCGTGGCGACCTGACGCCACCGACGGCGCAGCAGGAGCCAGAGCCCGACGCCCGCGAACATCGGCAGCCCGGCGGTCTTGAGCAACAACAGGTATGGCGTCCCGAGCGCGACCGCCGCACCGGACCAGCTCACCACTCGTCGCTGCTCTTCCCACTTCGGCAGCGCTAGCAGCACGAGCAGGAAGACGACGAGGAACAACGTCTCCGGCATCACCTCGGTGGCGAACGTCGCCGCAACCGGGTTGAGCGCGAAGAGCAAGAGGGCGGCGACCCGGACGGCCGGAGACAACGCATACCGACGCAGCAGGGCGTCGAGCAAGGGGATGCAGGCGACGAACGCGGCGGCGGACAGCAGCCGCAGCGGCCACAGTGCATGGGGCGCGAGCCAGACCAGTGGTGCGATCAGCAGCGGATAGCCGGGGGGATAGGCCGTCTCGGTCGGAGCGCCTGGCGCGGAGGTGTCGACATACCCCTTGCCGTGAGCGAAGGCCTTCGCGAGAGCGAGATAGTGACCGTCGTCGTCGAAGGAGCCGACGACGTAATGTCCGGCGACGATCGCCGCGTGTGCTGCTGCGATGACGCAGATGATGCCGAGGGCGAGCAGCCACCATCCGCGACGCGACACCGCGACATTCTCGCCACGGGACCTGAGGAGCCTTGTCAGGCTCTCATCGACTAGTTGAGCGGGGGACATCCTGACAAGTGGCCTCAGCGCTTTCCCAGCGGGATGGCTGGGAACGCGTAGTCGGCGCGCGGCAACGGAGGATGGTCCTCGGCAGGCTTGCGCGCCATCGCGTTGTCGATCGAGGCGGTGATGCGGTTCTCCTTTTCGCGCTGGGCTTTCTCGTCACGCTCCTTGAACTCCGGCAGCACCTCGCGGCCGAACAGCTCGAGCGACTCCATCACGTGCTCGTGTTTGTTCTTCCCAGCCTGGCTGACGAATACGACCTGGTCGACGCCGACCTCCTCGAAGCGACGGAGGTATTCGCGAATCTGGTCCGGCGTCCCGATGGCGCCGCGCAATCCGCTTCGTCCCTGCTCGACGACCTTTGCGCCGAGCCGGCCCGAGTGCCCTGTTGTCGTTTTTTGGGCAGCGGCGAAGACGGCCTCGGGGGAGAAGCCTTGCTCAGCGCGCTGCTGCTGGAACTCCGCCCAGACGTCGGTCCGCGCCGGTGTGTGAGTGCCGAAGACGTAATAGTGCGCAAGCGAGTAGCCGAAGAAGTTGCCGCCCTCGACGCCGCGGGCGAGTGCCTCGTCCTCGGTCGGTGCGCACATGAATGTCGTGACTGCCGCAACGTTGGCGTTGACGGCGTCGCCGATCGGCACACACTCGTCGGCCAATGTTTGGTAGTAGTCGTTGACCCAGTGCGTCGCCTCTTCGGGGTTGATGAAGGCGAACGTCAGCGCGCCGATCCCCTTCTGTGCCGCGAGGTGGATCGTGTCGCGGCGGGAGCACGCGACCCAGACGGGTGGGTGTGGCTTCTGCAGCGGTTTTGGTACGACGTTGCGCGGCGGCATGGAGACGTAGCTACCGGAGTG
>Ga0207652_10000567_pt1 | contig 37229 bp, 18 predicted proteins | sample KBSC63BmetaG_FD_184334 | JGI IMG/M metagenome (GOLD analysis project Ga0207652, IMG submission 184334) | Corn rhizosphere microbial communities from Kellogg Biological Station, Michigan, USA - KBS C6-3B metaG (SPAdes) (version 2) | ecosystem: Host-associated > Plants > Roots > Rhizosphere ...
AAATAATCACTAGAATCTTCGCCTTTTATTTCATTTACAAATCCAAGGGAATTATCCTGGTGAACGTCCCAGTTTTTTAATGTCATCCCATGAATATGAACATGTGTACTCGCTTCTTCCGGAGTAATATTAAAAACCAATGGAATGTCATTTTCTGTTATTACATCCTCTATTAACCAATCCTGAAGTAAATCACTTTTAGTCATGTCATCTTTATAATGGTTTCCAACACAACCCAAAAGGCCCACATTAAATCGATCAACATCCCATTCAGCATGTAAGACATCAACCCTGCTGATCTTCACTCCCTTGGAAGTAGAACCACCCGAGGCTCCGCCCCAGCTGGTTTGTATAATAGCTCCATTATTAAGCTGCCAACATACAATATCTGACCACGTTAAAGAATCCCGATAGGCTTTTATTGCATCATCATTGGCCCATATAAAACATTTTGAAACGGTTGAGCCGGCAAATGCAGAAATTCCGTCACAATTATATACCCAACCTCCAATTACTTTTGCATAACTTATTGTATTGTGTGTTCCAACCAACCGGATGCCATAGTATTTGGGATCTGCAACAACAAGCCCATCTATTTGAATATTGTCACTTCCATTTTCAGCATTCACGCAATAGGTTTGTCTGTAATTAAATTTGTAAGAAGACAGCACTCCTCGTCCATAAATCCTGACATTAGGATTGCCGGAGAGCTCCAGAGCACCATAAACCCATGACCCATCTTCAAAATAAATATTTTTAATGTTCGAAGGAACATTGAAAATACCAATATCATGAACTCCTCTTCGGAAATAAATACCTGAATAAGATGACGGGATTGAAGCTAAATCAGAAGCTGAAGCATTATAAAGTACAAGATAATTTGAATCCGACTGGCTCGGAATATCCGTTTCTACTGGATCGGCAAAAACCATTAATCCATTTTTATAACCATTATCACCTATCTCAACAGAATATTGCCCGGGTTCATTGATCGTAAATGTAACCACATCACCATCAGTAGTTGAGGTAATTCCAAACCTGGAAGGCAGGATCCGAACGGTTTGCCCTGCAACCGGCACCTTATTAGTGTTGTTCACCTTAACATGGACAGTAACAGGATAAGTGCACGATAATTTTGTCCAGTTAATTGTCCTTCCCGCAAACAGATCCAATGGATGCTGATCCGTTGTTTGCATATTTTGATAACCTGCAGAATATACAGGACATGCGTTTTGAAATACATTCAATGGCCACACCTTATTATTCTGACTTACTGTTACATCGTAGATTCCGGATTGAACCACACCCTCATAATCAACAGGCCCAATTTCAACGTCATCAATGTAAATAGTACCCGTATTATATCCTCTGAATTTCAACTTGTAATTATCGGATGTCTCGGTAGTAATTGTAGTGGTAAATTGATACTTCTTCCAACCGGTACCCAGGTAGGCATCTCCCATATTCATCCATTGTAATCCATCCGATTCCTGAATCCACGGCTGGAGCCTCATATTGTCCAAAGACGCTTTAGCCCAAAAACTCACCGTAATTGTATCTGCCTTTGTGAGATGGAACAATTGCTCGCATCTTGAAATGTAATAACTATCACCTCCCATATTGTTTACAGTCAATTTCAATGATGTAGTGCTGTCGATACCTGTACCCGCTTCGAATATGCTATTTAAATTCGTGTTGCCCGGAATAGCTGTCCATCCTCCTGATTCCATGTCCCCTGTAGGGACAAGATTATATGTTTGCCCCTGGGTATGTAAAACCATTAAAAAAGAAACAGCAAAGGTTGTGACCCGCATAAAAAGTGAATTTATTTTCATAATAAAAATTTTAATTTTATAGAATGTTTTAGACTAATCTTTTTCCAGGTATCATTATCGGTTGAAAAGGTAGCAGTAATCCATAAAAAAATTTTACCATCTTTTGTCTATTAGTACAATCTTAAAAGGGAAAAAAAAATTCAGCAGGTTGTTTATCTATCTGTTAATCAATAAAATAAAAACTAAAGAAAAGCAAATACTCATATTCCCAGAATGGTATCAATCATAACCAGCTTGTACTAAAAATTTGTAATCCAGCCTTTCGGGCAGGAAGAACATAACTGAAAGAACCTGTTTAAAAAAACTTTGAAAAATAGTACCGAAGTAGGTGGAAATAATAGAAAAAATATGGGAGATGTAGAGACACCTCCCCTTCTACTTGGTTATGGAATTAAAAAGAATAATGTAATAAAATTAAACGGTGATTAAAATTGTAAACAGATTAATCCTTGATGCTATTTTGAATCCATGTCAATCTCCACGTTCCCGCCTGACGTCCTCCCGCTTCATAATATGGAACAAACACCAAGGGCGGCTGATTTGCTATATTCAGTTGGTAGGCAGTTCCCTTCATACCTACAGGAACTGCTACCGGCTTAACAATCTCCGGTATTTCTTTAGAGGTAACTGAATATACCATCTCCCTGTTTCCACCTCCAATTAGTCCATTCGATGAATAAACCAAAGGCCCCCTCGATAACGCAAACCAGTTGATTCTATATATATCCGCTTTCCCCTGAGGAACAGTGGCACTTTCAGATTTCTGATGAATCTTCAAGTCAAAAGGGAAATTCACGTCCAGCTCGTCACCTTTGTCCCATTCACGGTCAATCTTCAAATAGGTTCCACTTATGATATGATCCTTTTCAATAGCCTTTCCATTAATAGTGATATTGGCTGTTTTCGCCCATGCAGGAATACGCAGGTATATCGGGAAATTTGATTTTTTTCTTGCCGATATATTAATTTTTATATTTCCCTCAAAAGGATATTCTGTACGCTGCGAAATAGTAACTTCATTTCCTTTTAAAGGTATCATTACTTTACTGTTAGTATATAAATTGCAGGCAATACCATTTTCTCTCACAGAATAAATTAATGAGGGTAATTCCTCTAAAGCCATTGCACCACTTGAAGGGCAGCAGTCATTAAAATGAGCAATATGCCTTCGGCCATTACTAAAGGAATGATAACTCCAGTCTATTCCATTTGGAAACTGCGCTCCCTGGAGGGCATTATAGGCAGATTTCTCAATTTCATCAGCGTACTTCGATTCTCCTGTAATTTCTACTAACTCTTTATTTAATTGAATCCATGACATGGTACTGCAGGTTTCAATAAACCCATAAGGATCCCAAAACCCCTTCTTATTGAAACATTCATAATGCTTGCCAATCCCTCCCCATGGACCACCAGTAATTGTTAAGTGATAATCTACTATGTTTTTCCAACTGTTTTCTACTGCTTCTAGAATAGCAGGATTTCCTGTTATCTCGTATAATTTCGCTAAAGCAGTAAGATTCCAAATTATTTGGTATGCCTTGCCATCACCGATACTTTCCATATCACCATTTTTCAATCCGACAGAAACAAAACGAACACCTTCCTTTTCTTCCATTTCCTTCAAAACAAGTTCTGCAAAATTACGGTATCGCTCATCGCGTGTAATCTTATATAACTCCACAACAGGATCAAGAATGATCGTAGCGGAAATGCCATCTCTTGTCCCGTAATCGGTAACAAGAGCACTCCCATCTCCAAATGTTTTAAGAAATAACTCGCCAATCTTTTTGGCTGCTCCCAGATATTTTTGATCAGGAAAAAATTCATTGACCTTTAGTAGACCCAAAGTCATATAACTCATTCCCCACACATCCCATGACTTGTCTTTGATTTTATTATTTTTATTGGTCAATCTTAAAGCAGGTGAATAAGACCCAAGATAACCATCTTCTTCCTGTGTTCCCACCAGGAAGTCAGCAGTACTGAGTAAAAGCCGCTTAAGATCCTCATCATGGGTCCTTGCAACTGCCAAAGCGGTAGCATACATCCATTTACCTGCATGCTCTCCATACCAATCCTGTTTGGTATTTTGATTCCTGGCCTCTTTCGTAAACATCTTGATAAGCGCACTATCGTCCCACGAAGGCAGTTTTCTCAATCGTCCATGTTCACTTATTTCTATTGCATGCCCCAGTTCTCCTCCTACATATACAGAAGAAGGATCAATAAAACGGTCTGATAATGATACCTTTAAACCATCGGAACTTTGTCCAATAACCTGGCTGGTAATTATCATGAATAAAATTAAAAGAACACTTATTTTTCTTGCAATCTTTCCCATATGATAGTTTCTGATTTTTTGGCTGTTGGTACAAATCAAAACAACCTTATAAAGACAGGTAAATCTAATTCTTACGCCAGCCCTAAAAAAACCTTAATCTAAATTTTTATAGAATCCTAACAGGCGATATTTATTGAATAAGTACGCAGTTCCCCTTCATAAATTCAAATAAATATACTATAGTTCGTTAATCTTAATAAAAGGAATTTTCCATCTACCAATCAAAATCCTACCGGTCTTCAAGATATCCGAGTGACACTAAAAACTGATCAGCCTGAAAAAGGGTTGCTTCACGAAACCCTCCTTTATTAAAAAAACCATGCCCTACATCATTATATAAAACCAAATCACACCGACTCCCGACTTTTTCCATTTCAGTTTTATAATATTCCATTGTTGGAACAGGAATCAAATGATCTTTGGTACCTAAAAAAATAATGGTAGGAGGAGCACCTTTTTTAATGTTATGTAAAGGTGAAAAGTTTTTATAAGCTTCACCAATACGGTCATAACCATAGCCCCCAGGACCGTTGTCAATTACGGGGTTAAAAAGAATAAGGGCATCAGGTTTTGCATTCATGGTTGTGTCATCACTCGAATCGTTGTACTTATCAATGACAGCAGCTGCAGCTGCTAGCTGACCACCCGCAGATCCTCCGGAAGCGACAATTGAATCTGTATAAATATGGAAAACATTTGAATTTTTACGAATAAACCTGATAGCAGATTTGGCATCCTCTAAAGACTCAAACGGCGTTGTGCCTTGTCTTGAATGTACCCGGTAATCCACTAAAAAACATACTAACCCTCTTTTACAAAAATAATTCGCTTGGTATTGAAACTGTGTAGTATTCCCTTTGATCCAGCCACCTCCAAAAAAGAAAACAATACAAGGGTATTTTTTTACTATTGTTATATTATGCGGGTATAAAACATACATACGTAGAGGACCTGTCGGCGTATTTTTATATACCACCGAATCCGGCATATCCTCCACGTGCTGCGCTTTTACAGTACCGAAACAAAAAAGTACTACCAGCGATAAAAAGAGTTCCTTTATCATTTTCATTTTATATCATTAATTTAAAATGCTTCTTTATTTAAATTCAGGAGTAATGATATTTTCAACTTGAAAATTTCCAACACTTATCCAGTTAGAAGGGGTTAATTTGGTTCCATTGAAAATAAAATTATCAAATACCAGCTCATCAAACTTTTTTGTTGAATCACTACAAATAATATAATTGCTATAACCATCGCCCATATCCATTTTAACCTGCCAGTCCTTAAAAACCATCCCATGTATTTCATCCGGACTTGCCGCGTTAGGGGATAACCTGAACACCAACGGAACCGCTGTTTCAGTAACTACATCCTCAAACAAAAAGTTTTGTTGTAATCCATACATTCCTCCCACAGCAAATTTATCTCCCACGCAACTGACAATTCCCCTGTTTACCTGGTCGTTATTCCACTCTGCATGAAGGATATCAATATGACTGATGTTCACATTCGTGGAATTGCCGTTTCCCCAGCTTAATTGAAAAATACCTCCATTGTTCAATTGCCAGCATACGCAGTTTGAAATTGAAATATTATCCTTGTAAATTTTTAAATTATCGTCATTTGCCCAAACAAAGCAATTGGAAATAGTAGATCCTTCATAAGCAGCAATTCCATCACAGTTATAGGTCCAACCACCAATGGTTTTTATCCATTTCACGATATTGTTTTTTCCAATTAACCTTACTGCAAAAAACTTTTGGTCTGCAATTACTATTCCCTCCAGATCGATATTATCGCTCTGGTTAATCGCTTCAACACAATGCGATTCACGGTAATTTAATTTTGCTGACGAAAGAACACCCCTGCCAAAAATCTTTACTCCTGGGTTTCCATCCATGATTAAGGCACCATACACCCAGGAACTATCTTCAAAATATATATTTTTAATATTTGCAGGGACATGATAAACCCCGATAGAATGTACTCCCTTTTTAAAATAAATTCCACTATAGCTTGAGGACAGGGAATTCATAATGTCTTCGGTGCCATGATGAATTACTGCATAATTTTGTGTGATAGTATCCGGAATATCTGTTTCCGCCGGATTTGCAAAAATCATAAGACCATTCTTATATCCGTTATTCCCAATTTCAACAGAAAACTGCCCGGGTTTGTCAATAGTAAAAGTGATAATATTCCCATTTATAGCTGGCGTAATCCCGTATCTAGAAGGCAATATTTTTACAGTTCCGGCCAGTGGCACCCTATTTTCATCCAACACTTTAACTTCTACCTGAACACTCCCGTCTATTGAAAAGTTAGCCCAACTAATACTTCTTCCTTTAAAAATACCAAGAGGATAAGCATCCTTGGGATCCATGTTCATAAAACCTGGATCGTACACAGGACAGTCACTTTCAAAAACGGCCATTTTTTTCTTTCTCCCTCCTTCAGTAATGGTAACTTCGTAAACTGATGATTGTGGCACACCCGGAAAGCCATCACTATTTAAAGTCGTGCTGTCCTTTGATACATTTGTCCCTGAATTCACTTTCTTTTTACTACAGCTGATAAACGGCAAGACACAAATGCTAAAAATAACAATCGCTTGTTTCATATTTAATGGATTTGACCAATTTAAATGTATATTTCGCTTAACCAGATCAATCATGGTACCTTGACTAAACTTATTTCGAACTTTACTGTCTTCCATAAAATTATTTGTTATACCTTTTCCTATCTTTTACCCTTCCCGAATGCCAATCAATTCTCGCGGTTGAATTGCCGGAAATTTGTACTTTTATTCTAACTGTATTAATCAACCGTTGTTTAAATTTATTCACAATACATTTAGTTGCTCCTACTCCGGATAGTTTCTATCTTTTATCCATTTTATAATGATTGCTCATCCATGACAGTTCATTTTTCGATGAAATTATAAATACGCCTTTGTCTTTATTGTCGTTCATGAACTTTAATAATTCCTTTATCTTCCCTTCTATGATTGCTGTATTCTCAGAAGCAGAAATCAACTGCTGAATTTCAAGATCATAATACACGTATTGCATCATTAACAATAGCCTGGAAAAATTTTCCTTAACGTCGCCATCACATTTTACCTGAACTTTTTGAAGCGCATGAATTTGTACTAAAACTTCTGACTTAGCCTCAGTTATTCGGCTGACAGGTTTTAAATTTGAAAATGGAATACTGCAATAATCAGGAACAACGTTTTCTAAAACAGAATAAGCAGACCTGGCAATTTTATTAAATCTTCCATAGCGAAAAATACAATATTGGTTTATGAGAGAATCTACATTGATCGCAACATTCCAGCATAAGTGCCCTAAAATGTAATGATTCAATTCGTAAGTGAACCAGTCACCGGGTTCGGCATAAGTAGAAATCCCCTGTAAAGGCAAATTACTATACCATTGAAGATCTCTTTGAATATAATGAGGAATTACATTCGGTAAAGAATGCCAGGCATATTTCCTGTAATAGGAATATAATCCGATATCACCTTTAAAAGTCTGTCTCCATAATTTTAAGGCCTGCTGATAAGAATAATTATTCAGTGATCCTGAATCGTAAATCTGCTTTTCAAAACTTTGGTTGATTGGGCAAAAATCCACCAGAATATTTTTATTTAACTGAACCTTTTCCGGTGGCATTAACACAGGTTGATAAGCGATCATTTCCAAAAGTAAATCCGGCCGAACTTTTTTAATTGCCGAATCTACTTCGTTCACCAATTTCGCTTGTCTTTCAACAGGAGAACCCTTTTCTGTAAGCTGCGGACAGTCATTCCATCTGGCACCATCCGGAGGCCAAAAGTCGAAAATATTAATTTCAGGATGTTGCTCAATATACTTGATAACATTATTTATCAGATATCGTATAGCATCCTTATTGGAGGTATTAAAAACAAGATTTTGCTGGGGACTTGGCATGCAATTTTTATCTTTTCCAAACCAATCAGGATGCTCTTTAAATAAAGTTCCATTTTCCATTCCCGCATTTAAATAATTCTGGTAACCATGTCCTCCCACTTCTATCATCAATCCTCTCTTTTTTAATTCCGGGGTCAATTCTTTGGTCCAGTTATCCCATTTTACGCGATTTGAGCCCCCATAATTCAACGGCACCATCAGAATATTATAACGAACTTTTGGCATCCACTCAATAATTTTTCTGAGGTTCGCAGCATTATGAGTCCGACCTTCTTCCACATCAAGTTTCCGATAAGCAAAAACCGGATGCTCATAAATATCCTTGGTATAATGATAGAAAAGAATCGATTTCCTTGGAATATGCTCACCGGAACCATTATATATTGCTAAATCAGGAGCGAACCATTCACAACCGAGGGAATGTAGAAAATTGTATACTGAATAAAGGATTGCCCTGTCTGAACCTCCGGAGAGTACAATATTCCCGGATTCGGTAGAAATAATATAATCTTCGGTTGCTAAACTTTTATTTTTTTTAATGATGATGTGAGGTAGCAAACCATTTGAAATACTTTGTATTGAGAAATAGGCACCACTGATTTTATGAAGATAACTCGAAAGTTCTTGCGCCGCAAAGCGCGAAATTTCAGATGAATCATAAGGTTGAATAATGTCAACAAATGATTTTCCACCTTTGGCAATCAGTATTTTATTCAATGATCCACCATAAACGTTCCTACACATTCCCATATAGAAAAGCACTATGCATATTTTACCGCATATCAACCAAAACAAATGCTTTGCATTTGAATAGATCTTTTTAATAATTAAAGGCATGCTATTATTTAAAGAATACAACCAAATCAACTCGCAATTCACATTTGACCTCAGATCTGCTTTCGCTTTTCGGCCCCTGAAATTTTCTATCTATTTTCCTTAACTTTTTTTACTTCGCTAAATAAAAAGGATTTCAGTGGCTGTCTTTTCATAAAAGAACTGCTCCACGCTACCTTTAAAAATGGAACTCCATTTTCCTTCTTACTGTAATAATACAGGCTGAAAGGATGAAGGCCGGCTTTTAAAAAAAGTGTCTGTTGCCTTGTAAGGTCCCCTGAGTAGCTAAAATCCTCATCTATGACTTCAATATCATGAATACGCAGGTAAGCCTTGGTATCGGTAGCCATATAAAAGTTATACATTCCATCGGCAGGTACTTTGATATACCCATTGAAAAAAAGTATCCCGCTGTTTTCTTTTTCAGCTAAACTAACGTCAATATTTGCAGAATGCCCCTTTTCAACAGATATCATATTCTTTATGTTTGGAATCCAGGGAAAATTTCCTTGATAGATTTGCCAGTCAACACCAGGCAACACCTTCCCTATCTCTATTTGTGGTATCAGAGCAGAATCATAGGGACGAGGGGCAGAAATATTTGAATGGCGCACCTGCAACACGCGTCCTTTCATAAAATCTTCAAGGCCTTTTACGGTGAATTCCTTAATTCCGTGATTTGTAAAGACTGGAATGTTTTCGCCGGCAGTTGCATTCTGATGATCATTCAAATTGAATTTTTCTTTCGGGTCAGTCTTTACATTGTAAATTTCAAAATTATCGTCTGCGGATTTAATATCGTACCGAACTCCTACATAATCACCAAGTCTCAATAACTGCATCTGTCTCCGAATCCGCCCCCGGTGATTGGGCTCGAATTGCTCAAAATCCGGTGTGTTTCCGTCGGCAAAATATTCAATGTAGATAAGACCTTTCTGTTGTTCTCCGATGCCAGTAAGCGCCGGTTTAAGGGAAACTCCATCCATTCTGACAGGGCTTGGTATTCCGGCAATATCAAAAAAAGTAGGTGCCCAGTCGTACGAAATAGAGGGTTCCGAAATTATTTTACCAGCCTTGATATGCCCAGGCCACCGGGCAATGGTAGGGATTCTAACTCCTCCTTCCCAGTTATCACACTTAATACCATCAAAGGGGCCGTAACTACTGAAAAAAGTGGGATGATTAGGTGCATATTTTTCGGGCAGATAAGACTCAATGGAAGGGCCATTGTCTGAAGTATAAATTACAATTGTATTGGAATCAATATGCAAATCTTTAAGTAATTGCCTAACATCTCCTACCCCGTCATCTATTCTTCTGTTGGCAGTAGCATAACGTTTAAAAGTTTCCGGCCATGGAATAAGTTGTCCGGTTGAATCATTTTTATAAACTGCATGCGCATACTCGGGATAAATGTATGAATCTACTTTTCCTTCTGCAGTATTAATAAAGTGACCAGGAGTACCAAGCCATTTCATTCCCCCATTTAAACCTTTTCCTGCAGGATACTTCTCAGTAGGTAACTCTAGCACTGCATGAGGAGTGTCAAAAGCAAGATAGAGAAAGAAAGGCTTGTTTTTGTCCCTGCCTTTCAAATGATTGATAATATACCTTTTTGCGGCAGCAATCCATAAATCTGCAGTATAACATTTGTCAAGAACCGGAGTAATATTTTTGTAATTCTGCCATACCTCCTTTTCCTTCTCAGCCCAATAAAGGCGGTAAAGCCCGTTCTTTGGGTAATGTTCATGTCCATCGCTATGCCTCATATAACCAAAGAAGTAATCAAATCCTCTTTTCAGTGGATGTCCGGGCCATTTATATCCGTCAACGTCCCATTTGTCATTACCTTCCAATCCCCATTTGCCAATAGCAGCAGTGCTGTAGCCAATTTTTTTTAAACAAAATGCTATATTGTAGTTGTCTTCAATTGCTTTATCAAACTGGTTGTCCCGGACATTTGCAATACCCTGGCTGACACCTAACAGGAGTGAAGCTCTCGAAGGGGCACAAACAGGAGCTGCACAATAATGATCCGTTAGTATCGTCCCTTCTTTTGCTAAAATATCAAGGTTGGGGGAGATTTCATACGGCTTGCTATTATCATGAAGTGCCGCCCTTTGATTCTGATAAAAAACTCCCAGATCTCCATACCCCTGATCATCTACCAAAATAAAAATAATATTCGGTTTACCTTTTACAGGTGATTGACTAAAAGTGTTATTATAAAAAAGTACAATCACCATGATAAGGAAGCATCTCCTGTAAGAAAGTTCACCTGCATTCATACTGATAACTTTAAAATGAAAAGGAATATTATTTTTGAGGGATCCTTATAAAAATTTCAGCTTTCTCCAATAGGCATTTCCAGAAGCCTTACCCGGTACCAATACTTTTTGATAAAGACGTATTCTAATACTTTGACCTTTATAAGGTTTAAGATCTACTTCCTCATTATACCACTGCCTTGTCCCTTGCGTACCTTCTAATTTTTGGTCTATTACTTTTTGATTATTGATGTATACCATCAACTCCCAGGTTCTTGCGGAATCGACACCTGCATCAAAAATGAATTTCTTTTCAGTGGTGATGGTTAAAGTTCTTGTAAGTTCCACACCTCTTACCTCATCGCGTGGATAGGTAGATAATACATCGCCATCCAAATAAGTAAGTCCTCTTATTCCAGGCATTCCTCCTCCGGCACCACCAAAGCCGGCTCTTTCCAGTTTCCATTCAGGGTTCCAATACAATGTAAAATCGGACAATTGGAACAATTCTGCAGCCTGTTGCACAGGCCGTTGTACTTTGATGGTTAATTGCCCATTTGAAATCCCTGCACCATGTTCGCTCAATATGCGGACACCTATATCGGCGGTCCTCTTAGCCAGTGAACTTATACTTTCATTAACAGGAGGTGTAAGGGTAACCTTACCCATTTTGTCACCTTCAATTTTATCTCCCAAACTATTTACCAGTTTCTCAGGTAAACATTTCATTCCTTTCATTGCTCCGATAACTGCGCCGGCATTGGCAGCATTACAATCAGCATCTGTAAAATCAGCAGCACTATAAGCAAGATTAACAGTCTTCAAAAAATCACCCTGGCCAAAAAGGAGACTGGTAGCAACGATACCACCATTTGCTACTGCATTGTTTGTAGCGGGGTAAATAAAATGCCATTTATCTTCTATCGCGTTATATATTTCACGGGAATTTTTACCTTTATCAAACATCGAAAGTACCATGTTCAAACACTGTCTGTAAGGAGATCGGGGATCAATTAATCTGGAAGCCTCCCCCACTATTTTCCTGACATTATTTTCCATAAAAGCGATACTTATCATGCCCGCAATAAAAACACCTCCATCCGCACCTTCAGCAAAACCATTGATATGACCATATTCCCTTGCAATTTTTGCCGCAACATTTGGCATTCCTGGGGCAATAGCGCCATAAACATCGGAACTGAATTCACTGCCAATGGTAAACCATAACTTATTATAACGCGGCTCGCCGGTAGAAGGTGGCACAACGCCTTTCAACATTAGTAACCTGGCCTGCTCACTGGATCCCCAGGTGCCGGCAGAATTTTCCAGCCATTGTTGTCCAAGTTGTTTAACTGTCATGTTGATTCCGTATTTCTCAAATGCACGAATTGCCACCATTTCATAATACCAATCATCATCAACAGGAGCATGCGAATACTTTTTGGGAAACGAATCGACCCAGGATACAGAAGCCACCTTATGCTCAAAGGGCCAGCCCATCATAGCTCCAAGCATTTGAGAAACCCAAACAGCCTGCACCCTGTCTTGATAATCTTTAATTGAAAGCCTCAGGACTTTCGCTTGAGAAACACCTAACAAGGGGGAAAAAAGGAGAAAGAAAAATAGACTTTTGCTTATTCCCACTAATTTTATTCGTCCAAAAATTCTATTCATTAGTTTATTCAAATGAAATGAAATCAAAAAAATACCGGTAATTCGAAAAGGAAGCTCAGAACCTGATCAATTATATTCACTTCGCATCCTTCACACACCGGAAGCCAATCAGTGCGGATCTGTCAATAGAAGGCGCCATAAGCAAATACTTCCCATATTCATTTAGTTCTTTAACACGTGGAAAATACCACTTGGAAGTAGTAGCTCTGTAATAGCCCCCACCTTTTAAAATCGCGTTTCTTGTGTGCTCATCCACATACTCATCTGTCCACTGCCACACATTCCCTACCATATCGATGATGCCAAAAGGACTTGCCCCCTGAGGGTAAGCATTTACATCAGTTGGAGGTCTCATGGAACGGCTGCTATCGGCAGAAGGTATTTTTGTTGAATCCATTTGATTTCCCCATGGATATGGTCGATTGTCATTCCCCTGAGCCGCATACTGCCACTCCCACTCATGAGGTAATCTTTTATGAGCCCACACCGCATAAGTCCTGGCATCCTCAATAGACACCCATGTCACTGGTTTATTATCCCATCCCTGCGGGTATTTTCCGTCTTTCCAGTCCTTTAAAAAATTGTAATCATCCTTTGGATGATAATGTGTTTTATTAATAAATTCTTTATATTCCTTGTTAGTTACAGGATAAATATCCATATAAAAAGAAGGAATCGTCATACGGTGCTTTTGGGATCGTGAGGGATGGTCCTGCCACGGATGTTGAACACCTACAGCGTCAGGAAGAGGATTCCCTTCTATCATAACTCCTTTTGATTCAAAAAGGTAATTTTTAGTACCTTGAATTAACTTCATTCCTTTCTGTAAATTCGCAGAAACGGACGTTTTAACTATGGGTACTATTTTTTGAGGCAATGGTGTCCAGGCAGCACTGTATTGTGACAACGGTATTTTTGAAAGTGAGTCCATTGCAATCGCAAAATCGGTCAAATCCTTTGTTACGGCAGACTTCTTAATTTCAAGTAATGCACCATAGCTGTTGGCTCCAATTGTAAAGGCAAGCGAAATTTCATTACCCTCTTTCTTCGGAAAAATTTCGTGACCGTGCCACAGATCAAAATATCGCATGTCATCTATAAAAGGAAGTCTTAATTGAACCCCTTGTTTTTCCACTGAATCCCGGTTAATAATAGTAAAAATGGTTTGGTCCAAACCCGGAAACTTACTGGCAAAAACGCCAGGATTCACACAGGGAATTCCAGGCTCCCATTCAGCACTATTCCATATCCCAGGAAATTGCCTGTATATTTTCGAAATCCTCCTTATTGCTTGTTCATATCTCTTTGGAATCTGATTCCATATGCCCCAAATATTTTCCCACGCATTATAGCCGACACCATTAAAAAAAGCATATTGCAAATCATTTGTTTTATCAATTTGCCAACGATTCGTCTCAAAAACCTGATGTCGTGGTTCAAGCCATTTGTAAATACTTACTCCTGGTGTATACTTATAGTTCCAATAATACCCCCAACTGCTTAGGTTCCATTTTACGAAATTCAAATCTTTTATGGCGACCTCCGGCTGCAGGACCAATGGGTAATGAAGGCTATCATAAGCATCCCGAAAATCCTCAGTCACTCCCCACATCGTATCACCATTTAGACCATCAGCACCGAGAATTTTCATTTCTTTGACCAAGGCTACAGGCATAGACTCATTGATAGGACGCGTACCTCTGTCCCAAATCATAATGGGAAAAAAAACATGTACGCCTCTTTTTTTGAAATCAAGAATCATTTGTTTAACCGCCTTAACTCCACCCGGCATAGCAGCAACAAGATCAAATTGATTTCGATTATCAATGCCGATATTAGGATAGGTCGGCCAGATCAAAACTCCATCGATTCCTCCATATCTTTTTTGTAAATCATTCAGGTAGCGGTCTACGGTATATTTATGAGCTACCGGATCATAAAAATACCGGTCATGGGCCATCATCTGCACATAAATAAACGTACTTTTCAACCAGTTCAACTGAGGACGCCTGTATTCTGAATCATTAAAGTCTATACTTTTTCTTTCATTAGATCTCCACGATCTTAAATTTGAAATCCATTCATCTCTTTTTTCTGCAGGAGGCCCTTGAAACAATTCCTTAAGAGCCCCCTGAGTTTGAGGAGTTTGGGCTAAAAGGGAATTCACACAAAAAATGATAAGGGATAAGAAAAAGTATTTTTTTTGCATTTAAGTAAGATTTAATACGTAAATAATACTTGCAGGAAGATTATACTCCTGAATAAATTATCAGCCCGATGCCCACCAGAAACAGCACAAACATAGCCCCAATTAAGCCATTGGTTCCCTTGGGAGCATTTTTAAATTCTTTCCATATAAATACTCCCCAAAGAGCAGCTACGAGAGTCGCCCCCTGCCCTAGACCATATGAGATAGCAGCTCCTGCCTTTCCGGCTGCAATCAAATTGAAAGAATTACCTAATCCCCAAATTAACCCTCCGAGAACCCCGACTAAATGGGTTGGAAATCTGCCATTAAAATAAGCACGATATCCTGTTGGAGCGCCTTCAAAAGGATGTTTCATTAAAATACTGTTAAACAAAAAGTTACTTAGAAAAATACCACACGAAAAAATAAAAACAGCTGTATAGGGGGTCATTTTACCAACAGCAGGATGAACAAAATCATTTAGGTCCATGGAAGCCGCAATAAATCTGTAAAAAAATGACATGAGAATCCCTGCAGTAATGGATAAGAAAATCCCTTTTGAAGAAACCTTACCGCCAGCAGTTGAAGACTTTCTATAAGCGATCGCGTTGATGACTATAGCAAGTGTAACAAAAGCCACCCCGGAAAATAATAACACGGGATCTCCTTTCGCATCACCGAAATAATTTATAAAAACACCTAAAACAAGAGCCAGGCCAATTCCAATAGGAAAGGCTACCGCCATGCCAGCAATTGATATGGCGGCGGAAAACAAAATATTTGCGGCGTTGAAAATAATGCCTCCAAGCAAGGCGCTTCCTATATTAAGAATGGTCGCCTGAGATAAATCATCCACAAAACTTCTACCCGCAGTGCCAATGCTTCCAAGAGTAAGAGCAGAAATAAGGGAAAATACAAGAATACCTATTACGTAATCCCAATAAAACAATTCAAAACGCCAGTTTTTACTGGCGAGCTTCTGTGTATTAGCCCATGATCCCCAGCAAAGCATGGTTATAACGCAAAATACAATGGCAACAGAATAATTTTGGATAATAAACATTTTGAAGTTTTTAGATTAATAGATAAATTTTATTTTATTTTCTACGGTTCATCAGTGCTAACGGAAGGTGTCGGCCATTTAGCCTTCGGATCATATTTCGGATTTGGATAGGGCATAACTGCATCGACACTCTTTCTCCATTTATGCAACATCTCTTTTAATTCCTCTGCCTTTTTAGGTTCAGTTTTCGACAAGTCATTGTGTTCCCCGGGATCGTCTTTAATATTGAACAATTGTACAGTCCCATTCTCATAATACTCAAGTAATTTATAATCCCCATAACGAACGGCTCCTCCAGGGCTTTGTGCCCCATGATTACTGTAGTGAGGGAAATGCCAATAGATGGCACGCTTGGCAATTTTTTCCTTTCCTTCTTCCTGGTTTTTCAGAATTGGAACAAGGCTCATTCCGTCAACCCCATCTTTACCGTCGGTAAGCGGTAAACCAAGAATATCCATAATGGTAGAATAAAAATCTGTACTGATTACTGGTGTATTAACAACGGTACCATTTGTAGCCGAATTTGGAATATAGATAATAAGTGGTTCACGAATACCTCCTTCATACAGCCACCCTTTACCACCTCTTAGAGGAAGGTTAGACGTAGAGTAAGCTTTATCCAGGTTAAATGGAGAAATATTCCTATGGGGGTTCCCAAAGTTCGCTGCTGACATTCCGCCATTATCAGAAAAAAATATAATTATGGTATTGTCCTCAAGCCCAAGGCCCTTGAGTTTCTGAAGAACAGTTGCAAGACTTTCATCTACACTTTCTACCATCGCTGCAAACACAGGATTGGTTTGTTGCTGCCGTACCTTAACAATTCTGTTTGGTAATAAACTAAAACCACTGTACTCTTTCTCTTTATTCAAGGCGTCCAACGCTTGCCTCGATAAAGGATTAGGATCGTCTGGATTACCTTCAAGGGAAAAGGCATTTCCTGCATTAGGATTAAAAAGATTGGTGGATGAAACGTTCCCCTTCATATCTCCTGACTCTTCCTTCGACCGCATCTGATTTAACTTCTTTTCATATTTTACAACCAGATCGCCTCTACCCTGTATTGGGTCATGAACGGCAAAGTTTGCCAGATAAAGGAAAAATGGATGATCTTTATTCTTTGCAACCCATTTCATTGCTTCATCAGTCAGCCTGTCGGTAAGATACTGTCCTTTGGGACCACCTTCCAATCCTTTCAAACCATAAGGAGAAAAATACGTACCATTAGGCCAACCTGCGTCCCAATCAGGAATATGAATGTCAAATCCCTGTCTTTGCGGCGAATTGGCATAAGTGGTATCATCCCAACCTAAATGCCACTTTCCAAATATAGCAGTTTTATAACCGTTGTCCTTCAAAACCCTTGGCAGAGTGGGCTGATTATACGGTAGGTGCTGAACTGTTAATTTACTTGACTCAAGTTTTTGAAATGGAAAATCCTTCCTTCCAGGCAGCCAATCCGTCAGATGAAGGCGCGCAGGATATTCTCCGGTCATGATACTTGCTCTTGTTGGTGAGCAAACATGACATGCAGCATAAGCCTGCGTAAATCGAACTCCCTTTTTAGCAAAACTATCAATAGTAGGCGTCTCATAAAGCGAACTCCCTTCATAACCAAGATCACTCCATCCCATATCATCTACCAGGAAGAAAATTACATTATACTTTTTATTTCCCTGTTTTAAATTACCGTTTTTTGATTGAGCATTCGCACCTGAAATAAGGCCAAAAGTGAGAAGAAATAACAGAATTGTTTTCATATATAAATGTTTAAGGAAGTTGTAATGAAAAGCGACTTTTACCATCCTGGATTTTGTGTCAGATGCGGGTTTAACTCAATTTCTTTTTCGGGAATGGGCCACAGAGCGTCTTTGTCCAGCCACACTTGTGTCCAACCGGGAACCTCTACAGTCTGGAGTGCTCCGGAATCATCGGGATAGGTTATCCCGAGAACCTTACCCGGCATAACCTGATCGGCAATTTTCCAGCGTCGGATATCAAAAAAACGCATTCCTTCAAAAGCTAACTCTACGGTTCTTTCATGGCGCACAATCTGTCTCAATTCATCCTGCGTCTTGTCAGGAGTAATTGGTGGCATATCTACATCAGGCCTTTGCCTTACTGCATTAATAGCATCATAAACGGAACCATCGATCTGATTGAGTTCAATTTTCGCTTCAGCATACGTTAATAATATTTCGGCATATCTCAGTAAAATAATATTAATTCCACAATTCGAAGGATCTGCAAGATCTTCTTTATTGACATATTTTTTGATGTTAAAACCAGTAGGTGAAACAACAAAAGATGAACCCACAGCATCCCCTGTTTTACTATCAGGATAAGAATCAAAAATTTTATTGTTTGGCAGCGTATCACCGGGAACAAAAACCGAATATTCAAGCCGTGGATCACGGTTAACATATGGATGATACGGATCAAAACCACTGGCGGAATCAGAAATAGGAAGTCCGTTACTCATATCATACATATCTACCATCCTCTTCGTAGGAACCCACTTACTGTTGGCATTTACGCTTTTTGGAGCAAACAATTGGAAAATATTGTTGGGAAATACATCAGGAATATACTCAATATCCATGAGCACTTCCTTATTGTTTTCCGCCGCATAGCTAAATAGATTTTTATAAGAAGGATATAGTTGATATACATGTAAGTCCATTACGGCCTGCGCGGCATCAGCAGCTTCCTGGTACCTTCCGGCAAACAACATGGCCCGTGCTTTTAAGCCCAAAGCAGCTCCCTTGGTCATTCTGCCCTTATCTTTTTGGGTAACAGGTAACAAATTGGCAGATTCGGTAAGTTCTGTTGAAATAAAATCCCAAACTGCCGAAACAGGATCCCGTGTTAAATTCTTAGACTCTTCTAAAGTAATTTCAGTTTTTACAATGGGTACATCTCCAAATAAGAAAGCAAGCCGGATATAAAAATATGCCCTAAGCGCTCTCACTTCTCCCTTTAATTCATTGATATGGGCAGTATCTGAGGTTTGAATTTCATCTACATGGGTCAAAAAAGAATTCGCAGCCCTGATTCCCGCATAAGCATTATTCCAGTCATTGGAGACTCTGCTGTTTAATGTTGTGAATTGTCCCTGAGATATTGAAGCTTCTGATGGACCGGTCGGATTGGTAAACACAATATCAGACATTCCGTCCCAACCAATAAAATGTTCTGCACCTTGTGACAGGTATGTATATACCGCATTCGCTGCAAGTGTAGCATCATTATCGGTTTTCCAAAATATGGTCGAAGAGATGCGATCATTGGGAATGGTATTTAATAAATCTTTTTTACAACTAGCAAAAAGACTTGTTATTGCCAGGATTGATATTATTTTAATTAAGTATCGCATAATTTGCAGTTTTTTTTTTTGAATAATCAGTACTTAAAACTGGACATTTAAACCGACTGTATAAACAGCTGTTTGAGGATAATAGTTTTGAACTCCCGACATTGACTCAGGATCAATATGCCACTCATTCAGCTTTGAAAAAGTAAGAAGATTGGTGCCGGAAACATAAATACTTGCATGGCTGATGGAAACCTTATTAATTATCTTTGAAGGCAACTGATACATCAGCTGAACATTTTTTAACCTTAAATAAGAGGCGTCTAAGACCAACCTGTCATTGTTGGTTTGATTGCGCAAGTCTTGTTTAGTAGGTCTCGGAAAATAAGCGCCGGTGTTTTCAGGTGTCCAATAATTATTGGTCACAATATCGGCTACCATACCTTCATAATTTCCCTGTTGCCCCAAAGCACCTGCCATCCTGATACTCGCCTTAGCTGCTCCCTGCAAAGCAAGATTTAGTGAAAATCCTTTGTATCTTAAATTAAAATCTCCTCCAAATGTATATTTGGGAAAGGTATTTCCTAAATACGTTTGATCTTTGGCATCTATCACACCATCGCCATTGACATCAACATAATTTACATCTCCCGCTTTTGCCGGTCTGATATATTCAGGTGCTTTTGCCGCAGCCTCATCGGTTTGAAATAAACCATCGGTTTTATAACCCCAAAAGGCATAAATAGGATATCCTTCCTGAATGGTATAGCGGGGATTATAATCTGTGCCATAATAAAATGGGCCCGTGCCAGCCAGGTCAATAACCTTGTTTTGATTTATGGCCAAATTAGCTGTTGCGTCAATGCCAAAACTACCGAACTGATTATGAGATCCTATCTGAAATTCAATGCCCGTATTATCAACAGTACCGGCATTTTGAGGCCCTGGATCTAAACCCAAAGTCCCCGGAACAGGGAGAGTCAGTAATATTCCATCCGTTCTTTTCTTATAATAATCAACAGTAAGCGAAAACCTGTTATTTAATATACTGGCGTCCAACCCTAGATCTGATTCTGTGGTGGTCTCCCAGGTTATGTCAGAATTTGAAATCTGCGACTGAACATATCCCTGCACAGGATTGCCATTGAAATCATAGTTAACCAGATTTAAAGTAGGGAAATAGCTGTACAAGGCAACCGCCTGATTTCCGGTTTTACCCCACGATCCTCTCAGCTTAAACTCATTAACAATATCAGAAAAATTACTCCAAAATTTTTCCTGTGAAATACGCCAGCCCGCAGAGAAGGAAGGAAAGAACCCGTACTGATTTTTTCCGGTAAAGCGGGAGGACCCATCATAACGGCCATTTGCCTCGAACAAATACTTATCCAGATAAGAATAGTTCAACCTGCCAAAATAAGACCTTAGCCCCCATTCGCTATCACTGCCGCTGTTATCTTTTGTATCATCATTGGTACCCGCATTAATCGATTGGACATCGTTATTGTAAAAATTCTGGCGGTAAGCACTTAAGGAACTAGAGCTATGATAAATCTGTGAGTAACCACCCAATACTTTTAAAGAATGTTTACCAAATCTATGTGAATAATTTAATAAATTATTGAGCGTAAATTCCCTGTCATTACTCCTTGATTCTGTTAAGTTATTAATCAGGTTACTTTTTTTGACCTTGTTAGAATCTTTTGTTTGCCATGTGTTCTCGTATAATTTACCAAAAACAGAGGTAGATCTTGCTGCAAACTGGGTAGTAAACTTTAAATCTTTTAAAATCTCCCACTCTCCCTTGAGGTTCCCAATAATGTAATCGGAGGCATTTTTGTTATAGCCGCCCTTATCGATCAGGAGCAAAGGATTGTTGCCCTGCTTTCCACCTCCGTAATCACCATTGGGGTACCTCGGAACATCCCAGATTGAATTTTGAGTCATGAACTGAAAAATTGAGGCCAAACCATAAGGATTTTGATCCTTTTCATAACGATAATCAATGTCTGCAGAAATATTTATTCTGGATGAAACTTTGAAATCGGTATTCAACCTCGCTTGACTGAGTTGTGAACTGGTATTATCAATGATACCCTGCTGATCCTGGTAACGAACGCTCATACGGGCTTTAAAATTTTCATTGCCGCCGCTCACGGATAACGAATGACTTGTTTGCGGAGCAGTGTGAAACGCAAGATTATAAAAGTCAAATGGCACAGGATAATGTAACGGATCCACCTTGTTTCCTTCAATATAAGGCTGGATATCCTGATCTCTGTATGGATAGGGAGGATTCGATCCAACATTTTTATAAGCAATGTTTTCCAGTTGAAGATAACTGGCAAGATCCATGGCCTGAGGGTTACTGACAGATTTTTGTCTGGCATAAAAACCATTATAAGAAACGGTAACTTTTCCTGATCTTGCCCTTTTAGTAGTAATAAGTATTACGCCATTTGAGGCTCTTGAACCATAAATAGCAGTAGAGCTGGCATCCTTTAGTACAGAAATAGATTCAATATCATTAGGATTAATGTTTCCATAGGGTTGTTCAACCCCATCGACCAGTACAAGAGGAGAAACGGAAGAACCAGACAAATCTTCCGACGTGTATAAAGTATTGACACCTCTTACTAAAATTGGCGTGTTGGATGAGCCTGGTATTCCTCCCTTATCAAGTATTGTTAGCCCCGGTATTTTTCCTTGTAAAGCCTGCTCAATAGTTGAAACAGGTCTTCTTACCAATTCGTCTCCTGAAATCTGACTGACAGCACTGGTAAGGCTGACCTTTCGTTGGGTACCATATCCAACATTAACCACGACTTCATTCAGGCTTTTTGTGGCAAGGGATAAACTAACATTAATAGTTTGCTGCCCTGAATAAAGAACTTCCTTTGTTTCAAAGCCAACAATCGAAAATACAATAGTCTGTCCGTTATCAGCATTAATGGAATACCTCCCTTTAGCATCAGTCGTAGTTCCATTATTGGTTCCTTTAAGTAGAACACTAACACCCCTAAGTGCATTACCTTCCTGATCCGAAACTTTCCCGGTCACCTCTTTTTGAGGATTCAAATCCTTCTTTAAGGAGATTTTGTCCTTCATCCTTAAGGGATGAGCAAAGACCCCCTGATCTGCAAAACCGGTTAACAGAACAAGGCAGGCGCTGAAAAAGATAAAGCGGCAATTTTGTTTTATAATCATAACAATCGTTTTTGATAACCTAATAGTGATTTAGAATTCAATTCTTTAATATTGTCAGCTCTAAAGAGCAACTTTTGAAGCAATTAATTCATTGCGGTAAGGAATAGAAGATTGGGCCCCCAGTCTCATAACAGAAATTGCCGCAGCTTCACAGGCAAATTCCACGGCATTCACAAATGGTTTTTCTTCAGATAAGGCTACTGCTAATGCCCCATTGAAAACATCTCCTGCAGCAGTAGTATCCAATGCCTCCACTTTTTTTACACTTACAACATGAATCTTGCCCTCATGACAAATAACAGCACCCTGGGATCCCATGGTTACTACCACATTCTTCACTCCTTTCTCATGAATAATCTTTGCAGCCTTTTTTGCGCTTTCAATACTATTTACCTTTATACCCGACAACATTGCAGCCTCTGTTTTATTCGGAGTAATTATATCAATATGACTTAATAATTCAGCGGATAATAAATTTGCAGGCGCTGGGTTTAATATTACTCTTACACCTCGCATTGCAGCATATTGCGCTATAAAAAATACTGTATCAATTGGAATTTCAAGTTGCATTAAAATGATCCCTGCATGAGCAATTTCGTCCAGTGCACTTTCAAGATCGGGTGGCAAAAGATTTGCATTAGCTCCCGAAGCAACTACGATGCTGTTTTCTCCAAACTGGTCAACAGTAATCAAGGCAACGCCAGAAGGGAGTTCGTTATCTGAAAGGATGTAATAAGTATTAATTCCTTCCTCATCAAGCAATTGAGCAGACTGTTTGCCAAAAATATCATTACCGGTTTTTGAAATAAAAATAACTTCACCTCCAAGACGCGCCACTGCAACAGCCTGGTTAGCGCCTTTTCCTCCCGGATTCATAAAAAAAGAACCTGCAAGAACTGTTTCACCCGGGACTGGAATATGTGTGGTTTTCACTACCATATCCATATTTGTACTTCCGACTACAACTATTTTTTTTGATACCATATTTCGTTTGATTTTTTTTTAATGCTTTTCAAAGATATTTTTTTGATCCACAATACCTTTACCAATGTTTAATTATAAATGTTTTCTCAGATACAAATTAATTTATTCAATAAAAATATAAGATGCTTATAATCAAATAGTTACTTCTACTTTTTTTTAATAAATATTAGAATTCTATTTTTAAACTTTTCAATTAGGAGTTTTTTGTAGAAAATCGACAGCATCAAAGTATTATAAGGCGGCTCTTTTAGAAGATTTGAAATGATTTCAGTTGGTAACAAAACAAAGCAATAGATAGAAATTGTTTTCAGTCAAAAATCAGTCGCTTTAATTCAATTGAATTTCAAAAGCACCGAGATCCGGTTTTTTACCATTAGGTATAATTTTGTTATCGAAATCTTTAGTATACCCTAATTGAAGTCCCTTATCTATGGCGGGACTATTTTCTCGGAGGGAATAGTCTTTTGCACTTCTGCTTTTTGAATAATTAATGAAAAGAGGATTACCATATACCGGTGATTCACCGGGACCCTCATTTCCCATTCTTAACACTCCGGAAGCAGCATAGTACAAATTATTTTTGATAATACTCTTCGGCCTTCTTTGCATGCCAAGGCCGGTATTAAAAATTGGAATATCCTTTTCAGTAACTATTATATTATTGCAGATTTCATTTTCAGAGCTATCAGAAGCGATATTAAAAACACCCCAGTCATTTGCATTCTTCTTCCGACGTATTATAGTATTATTATTTATTCTGCAATGTGCACCATCCCACAAAGCAATGAATTGCTGATAATCATCGCTTATGTTATGATGAATTTCAAAATTTTTATAAACAGGGTCGGATTTGACGTCGTGTTCCGTTACTTCCAAAAAGCCCTGGCAATCATTAGTATAATTATTGTGAATTGAAATGTACGCCTTGTTATAACGGGCATCATCAATTTCAAAAGCGCCTCCGTCTGCCCCGCCGCCTTTTCCTGACTTCCAATGAATTCTCGGATCCTCTACCCGGTAATTAATTATTCGATTATAACAAGCTTCCTGGTAATCCCCTCCAAACCAAATCCCTATAGGTCCCCATCCCCATTGTTCTAAAATCCTGTTACAATCATGAATATAATTACCTTTTATTAAAGTGAAAGGCCCATAACTTTTTATTCCAACAACGCAATTCTTGATTTCATTATTAGCAATAATACAATGTAAAGCTGTTTTATCTACATATACGGCTCCCATTTCCCAAACTGTTATAAATGACTTTGCGAGATAGCCTTTCGGTACAGATGAAGTATTATAAAAATACAAATGTGAAACAATAATGTAACTGCCTTTTAAACGTATGCAATTCCCGTAATTATCGGACGTAAATACCGGATTGGTAAAAGCTGGCGCCGGTTGAACTGAATCCCCATAAGCCGTTAATGTAATATAGCGATTTTTCGTACCTGAATTTTTAATGATGAGAGGTCCCAGGAAATGAGATCCTCTTTTAAAAAGAACACTGTCTCCCGGATTCAATGAAAGGGTCTTCAGTTTTGCCAATGATTTGAGTGGCGTCTCCTTCGTAACTCCGTTATTATCATCATTCCCGGCTTTCGAGTCTATATAATAAGTTACAAAATTATTTTTGTGAATTGCCTTTACTTTAGGAGAAGGAATGCTAAATAGGGCAAAAAACAAAAGTACAGATTTGAAAGTATCCATTCTGAACGGTTTAGGACTCATAATTGGTAAGGTCTGATACGGCTATCATTGCAACGAATAAGAAATATCGCGGAGTTGATAAGTGATACTTTCCCTCTAACTTCTCTTTATTCACTTGATTAACATGACTCTTACATAGTAAGCACCACATAGAGGCATCCCTTGGGAATCGTTTAGCCATGCCTGAAGTTTGACAGGGCCTTTTTTCAGAACAATTTTAAAATCAATCTTATTTGCTCCTACTAATGCCGTATGCTCACTTGGTGCGCTATTATTGATTGACAAACTTCCCGAGGCCACCGGAAGTGCTTTTCCCTCTCTGATTTTGGTACCTCCGACCGCATGTTGAGGCCCACGGACAGTTAGTTGTCTTTCTAAATGAAAAGGCCACCTGCTAAGAGAAATTTCATAAGTTCCTGACTTTTTCACATCTAAGCTCCATACACCACCTTCTTTTTCACCGGCAGCCTGCGCTACCTTCCATTGCGTATTAACGTAAGCACTATCTGCCCAAAAGTCGGAAGTCAATATCACCGGATTTTCCTTGTCAGAACCGACAAAAATCGGTACAAACCTGTTGATCCCAGGGGCGACTTTTTGCCACCAATGATCATAATAAGCAAGCATTTTGGCAACCACTTCAGGAAACTCAGTAGCGATGTTAGTTCGTTGTCCCGGATCGTTGCTTATGTCATATAATTCATCATTGCCCACCAAACGCCATGAATTCCACACTACACAACTCTGATACTTTTCAGGTTTCACTGCACCACCATACTGAACCACAAACATTCTGTCAGATTCAGATTTTAGTTTGGGGTCAAGTATCAATTGTTTAAGGCTTTTCCCATCAAAATGATGCTTTTCTGCTTGCTTCATATGTAATAAATCAATAAATGTGGGAAGAAGGTCTTGGATCTGTGATGTATAAGTAATTGTACGAGGAAGACCAATATCCCCATCAGGCCATCGAATAAAACATGCAGCACGATGGCCGCCATCATAATAATCTCCTTTCTTACCTCTCATGCCGGCATTATAAACTTTCACCCCACCTGTTCCGCCATTATCATTCATAAGGACTATTAAAGTATTATTCTTGATGTGCTTCTCTGTAAGCCATTGATCCAGGCGTCCAAAATTCTTATCAATGTTTTTTATCATTCCAAGAAATTCAGCAGCACTGCTGTCTTTTACTTTATCTTTATAATAATCATAATCATCTTTCAGGGCGTAAAACGGACCATGCGGTGAATTGGTAGGTAAGTAAACAAAAAAAGGCTGATGCTCATCCGTCATTTTGTCCATCCATTTTATAGCCTCATCAAACCATAAATCAGTACAATATTTTCCAGATTGTACGGTTTTCAGACTATCCAAATACCTGGTTTGATAATAATCATTATCGTATTCAGCTTCTGATAAAAGTCCCCACCCTTTAAACCAGATACATTTTTCAAACCCCCGGTCCATCGGCCTGTCAGGATAGTTATCACCTAAATGCCATTTTCCAAAAATTCCAGTTCTGTAACCATTCTCTTTAAAAACCTCCGGCATAGTAATGATATCTCTTCTCATCATATTGCGACCAGTACCAACTGTAGCGGCTTTATTGTGCAATGCATCCAGCCCTGACATCAATTCTCCACGCGTCGGCGTGCATAAGGGTGCCACATGAAAATCACTAAACCTGATACTTTCTGCATAAAATTTATCTATGGCAGGAGTTTCCAAAATGGGATTTCCATTACATGAAAAATCTCCATATCCTTGGTCATCAGTCAATATTACAATAACATTCGGCCTTTGTACCTTTTGTGCTGGCAATAATTGTACTCCCAAAAGTGCTACAATTAAAACCAGATATGACTTCACCAAAATTTTCATCTTAATAACCGGGATTTTGTGAAAGATTTGGATTCGATGGTAATACATTTGAAGGAATCGGATAAATCTCGGTATGTTTATCACTTTCTGCCGGCTTACCAAACCATGCATTTTCCCATTTACCAAATCGAATTAGATCCTGCCTGCGTAATCCTTCCCAGGCCAACTCTCTGCCCCTTTCATTTAGCAATTCATCAAGGGTTAAAGTAGCAATCGTATAATCATGATCACTATTACCAAATGCGCGTTCCCGTACCATATTAACTAAGTTAACCGCTGTCTGATCGGGAGTTCCGCCATTCAAACGCATAATCGCCTCAGCTTTCATGAGTAAAATGTCTGCGTATCTGAAAATAACAAGGTCATTATCCATACTTTCATTTTTAGTTTGAAGGCCGTGCGGAAACTCCCATTTTTTACAGCGAACCCCGTCACCTTCCCCTGCAGTTTTAAGACCCCCTATCGATGGGGTAAATATTAACGGAGTACCTGTTGTTGTAAGCAATGGCTGGCCACTTTGATCATATTGAGGACCTTCCATCCAGGAATTAATTCTTAGATCGGCTGAATCATATGAATCATAAAATGCCTCGGTAGCGGAGATTCCATTCCACATAGGGGCCGTCATATCATATACCGGCCCAAAGGCAGGATGCAACGTATATTCGTGCATTTCCCAACCAAATCCTAATTTACGATCGTATGGAATTACAAAAATATTTTCTTTGGAATCTTCATTTGCTATCATAAAGTTTTTGAAGTAATTACTCTCGAGGTGATAGTATCCCAAATTGATGACCGAATCACACATATCTATTGCCTTCTGCCACATTGGTGTACCTAACCATACTTGAGCATTGAGATACATTTTAGCGAGCACTGTAAAGGCTAATGCTTTCGTACAACGTCCATAATTAAGCGGGGAAGGTTCTGCATCCAGAAGTGGTAGATTATCCTGTAAATCCTTTTCAATTATTTTAAATGCCTCAGCTCTGCTATACTGTTTCGGAAGAGCAGTATCAGCAAAATCAAGCGAAATCGGGATATTGCCAAATAAGTCCATAGCGACATAATAAGCATAGGCTCTCAAGGTCTTCAGTTCTGCTATCATGTTTGGTTTTTTATTGAACTTGGCGGGAGATTTATCGATTTCGTAAATTACCTGATTGCAGGAAGCAGCCGTTTTAAAAGAATACTGCCATGAGGATTGGATAGGATTGTTATTGGATTTGAACTTATGCTGGTGAAGATCTAACCAGATCCCATTATTGCCCAAAAATGGCCCTGTTAATCTGTAAGGAACTACGGCTTCATCTGTAGGTATTAATTGAGTTCCATAAATACCCCAAAGATTTCCACCCTGGTAGGCTAACTGGGAATAAGAATCGCCCATGGCCAAAATACATTCCTGCTCATTTTTATAAAAATTTTGAGAGTCCAATGTGGAATACAGGTCTTCGTTTAGCTTGGTACATGAAGCAACAGATATTGCAAATGCAAGAAAAAGGCAAATTTTTAAATTATTTTTTTTCATAACCTTAATTTTTAAAAGTTAATATTAAATCCAAAAAGAAAAGTTCTTGTATAAGGATAGTAATTTAAATTCTCTGCCCCATTCACTGCGGGCCTTAGATCAAAATTAGAAATAGGCTCTTCAGGATCAACTCCCTTATAGTTGGTGATGGTTAAAAGATTCTGACCTGTGATATAAACTCTAAGCGTATTTTGGTTTTTCAATTTAAAGTTATAGCCCAGTGTTATATATTCTAACTTTACATAAGAGGCTTTTTCGACATACCTTGAATCAAATACATTGATTCCCTGATAATCGGGATTATCCAAAACAGATTTTACTATATTCCTTCCATTCAGCAAAGACTTCCAGTTTTCATATAATGCCCTTTCATAGTTCACCAGGCTTTGTCCAAAAACGCCACGGAAGAAAAAAGAAAGATCAAATTGTTTATACCTGAACTCATTGGTCCACCCTAAGGTAAATTTAGGATACGCATTTCCAACAATAGCTCGGTCATCCTGAGAGCCTATATCAATCATTCCGTCCTTGTTGAAGTCTTTATAAACAGCTTCACCGGCAGAATCAAGTCCAATATAAATTGGGGTAACAAAATTGCCTACTGGTTGGCCTTTTAAAATAAGTTGGGACCAGGTACCATTCACCGGATTAACTTCCAAATAATCAAGCTTGTATCCCCGAACTGCATCAGAGAAGGAAATTAATTTGTTTTTGTTTTGGGCATAGAGTATTGTTGAATTCCAAAGTAAGTTTTTTGTTTTTATTATATCTGCCGATAGAGATAGTTCAATTCCATGATTTGAAAGTATGCCCACATTGGCAAAAGTGGTTGGATAAACATTAGGAGGCACAGGAACGTCGTAATTCCACAAAAGATCTGATATCTTTCTGGAATAATAGTCAAAAGTACCCGTAATTCTATTTTTAAAAAACCCAAAATCCACACCTGCATCAAATTCCCCTTTCTTTTCCCATTTCAAATCAGGATTAGGATTACTGGCTGGTGCATATGTATTAAGCCATTCACCATTATAATAAAATAACCTGTTGGTGGTTTCTATTCTGGAAAGAGATAGATAGTTATCAATGTCTTGATTACCGGTAACACCATATCCTGCCCTTAATTTCAAGGAAGAAATCCATTTTAAATTTTTCGCAAAATTTTCTTCTGTAACACGCCAACCGACACTTACTGCAGGAAAAAGTCCCCATTTATTATTAGCTCCAAAACGTGAAGAGCCTTCATATCGAGCGGACGTAGATAACAGATATTTTTCCCGGTAATTATACATTACCCTGCCATAAAAGGAAATCAATTTATTAGAGTTTTTATTAGAACCCATATCTGCCAATCCGGATCCGAGGGCAGAACCTGCGCCAATATTATTGTAAGAAAAATCTTCAACGGCGAAGTCATAGTTATGGGCGCCTAAGCTTTCATTCTGATTTTCATAATAGGAATAACCTGCCATAGCGCGGATATTATGATCACCAATCATTTTGTTGAATTCAAGTCCGGGCTCAAATAAAACATTATGATTAAAAGCTGTTGACACAATAGCATCGCCATTTGTTCCTAATTCAGGATAATATCTTGTATAATAAGTTCCCTCGTAGTTTTGATTACTATTAAAAGAGTAATGGACATTTAGTTTGAGGGTTGGCCATAGTTTATAAGAAGCCATTACATCTCCTGCAAACGCCTGTTCTTCAATATTGTTCGTGTGTTCATTGATCATCGCTACTGGATTCAATTGTCCGGAGGAGGTTATTTCGGTATAATAACCTCCATGAATCATATCGGTAGAATCATATACCGGTTCAGTTGGATTTCTTACTACAGCCTGAAAGATTGCATTGTTGTTATCTGCTCCTTCTCTTTTAATAAAAGAATACATCAGTCTTGCATCTATTTTAAGCCGGCCATTCAAGCTGGTACTACTAACAAATAAGCTTGGAGTCATTGTTTTAGCGCTTGTCTTTTTCACGATACCTTCATCATCCTTATAATATAAATTGGCTCTGAAATTTATGCTTTCAGTTCCTCCTGAGGCGGAAAAACTATAGTCCTGTCTTAGTGGTCGTCTGGTAATTTCTTTAAGCCAATTGGTGCTATAGCCTTTATCCAGCGTTTGTACAAGATCCGGATAATACTTGTTTACCACCGTACGGTATTCATCGGCGGTAAAAAACCTATTATGTTCAGATAAAACCTCTCTCGAAAGCTGGTTTGAAAATTCATAAGAAACTTTTCCAATTTTAGGTCTTTTAGTTGTTATTAAAATTACACCGTTTGTTGCACGGGTTCCGTAAATGCTGGCTGCCGAACCATCTTTCAAAACATCAACTGACTCTATTTCATTAGGATCCAGCATATCAAGGGTATTGGCCCCCACGATGCCATCTACAATTATCAAAGGTTGTTTGCCCCCTGCAAGTGTATTCAGCCCTCTAAGTAATATTTGAAAACCTCCATTCGGATTGTTTCCTTCAGTTCTGGTTATAGCTAACCCTGGCACCTTTCCCTGAATTAAACCGATGGGATTTAATATCGCTCCTTTATTAAAATCATTTGCTTTTATAGTGGTGACTGCACCTGTAACTTCTTTTTTAGTAGTTGTTCCATATCCAATTGCTACTATATCATTGAGAGACTTGTAAGAAACGTTTAATTGTACATTGATTACCCTCTGACCTGTATATTTGATTTCCTGCTCTTCATACCCAACGTAGGAAAATACCAGAGACTGTCCCTTTCCCACCTCAATACTGTAATTACCTTTTGAATCAGTTGCTGTTCCTTTAGCAGATCCCTTAACGGTAACGGTAACGTCAGCTAGTGGAACTCCCTTCTCGTTGGTTACCAGTCCTGTTACCTGATTTTGAGAGTTATAATAATCCTTCATGGAATTTTTTTTCTTCACTCCATTAATAGAGTGGCCAAAAACGGCAGTATCTGCCGTACACATTAGAAATAAAAGGCAGGCGCCGAATAAAATGTAGCGGCAATTTGGTTTTCTTATCATAACAATTATTTTTAATAAATTAAAAATCCGTTTTTATTTAATTCTTACTAATGGTATACAACCTAATCTTGTACAAGTAATTAATTCAATTCTGCTCAGACCTAACAGAAATTTAGACGTGCTCAAAATGCAATGGCTCAGCAATAGTCTTTCTTGGATAAAAAACAGTCAGCACTCCTTGAAAACCATCTCTTCAGCTGTAAGGCTATAAAATCCTTTGGTTCGTAAATTTAATCCCAACAGCATCGTTTCCCGCTATATTGGATAAAACAACTATAAATATGAAAAATTAGCTACGTCAGGATCACTAGAAAGAGATTGCTTTAGTTTCCGAACTCTACCATCTAATGCTTACCAAAGATATTTTGTTGATTGACTATACCTTTACCAATCTTTAATTCATTATTTAATTTCAGGAATGTATTTTAGAATGATTCAAATAAATAAATGGTTAAAAATCAAAAAGTTATTTCAAAACTTTTTTATGAAAAATCATAATCTTAGTATTTACTCCCGCAAATCGCCTTTTTTAATTTGAAAATATTTCAGGAGCATAAACAGTAATATTGTTTAATCAACAAAAATTTGTCAAAAGCCAAACGTGCTGAATTAGCAGGCTGTTCAAATAATTTAAAAGGTTCTAAAAAACTATGAAAAGATTTTTTTTGAAATTACCGTTTCTGTTTCTTCTGTTACCAGGCATTGTGCAGGGACAATTTTCTCCAGCTTCTTATGTGAATCCGTTCATAGGATCAGCAAATCAAACAAGTTCATCAGTTAACTGGAAAAACGGCGAAACTTTTCCCGGGGCGGTCCTTCCATGGGGAATGGTATCAGTAAGTCCCCACAATTCACCCGGCTCTAAAAGTGGATATATTTACGGTCAGCCCTACATTTATGGCTTCGGCCAGGTACATTTAAGTGGAGTCGGATGTAGTGATCTTGGTAACATTGTAATAATGCCTACTACCGGAAATATCGATCCGGATTGTGATAACTATAGATCGCATTATGGACAGGAAAAGGCATTTCCAGGGTATTATAAAACCACATTGGAGCCTTCAGGAATAAAAGCTGAAATGACAGTTACGACACGCAGTAGTATCAGTAGGTATACATTCAAAAAAAACTCTGGTTTTAATAATGTGCTCATTAATGTATCTGACATATTAAACGCGCGCATGCGGCCGGCAAATGGGAAAATCGCAATTCTCTCCTCATCACAGTTAGAGGGCTGGAGTGAAAGCGGCCATTTTTGTGGAGCACCTAATCAAACACAAAAAGTTTTTTTCTATGCGGAATTTAGTCAAAAAGCTGATTCTGTCGGTACCTGGAAAAATAAAAATGTTTCCGCTCTTAAAAATCAGTCGGGCAAAGAAGTTGGAGCTTTTTTTCGTTTTAATGGCAAGTATAAGGTGATCCTTGTAAAAATTGGAATCTCTTATATTAGCATGGAAAATGCCAAATTAAATCTGGAACATGAACAACAGAACTTTGACTTTAATCGCGTTCGTAAAAATGCGAAAAAGAAATGGAACCAATACCTCTCACGCATAAAAATTAAAGGAGGTACAAAACCTCAAAAAATAATTTTTTATTCGGCGCTGTACCATATGCTACTTCATCCAAGTATCTTTAGCGATGCCAATGGAGAATATCTTGCAATGGGACATAATCGCGTCGCAAAATCGCGAAATATTCAATATGATGTTTTTTCGCTTTGGGATACCTACCGCAATGAACATATTTTTCTAACGATGTTTTTCCCCGAACAAGAACAGGGAATGGTGCAAAGCCTTCTTAATATGTATGAGGAAAACCACTGGTTACCAAAATGGGAACTGGCAGGACATGATGCTGATGTTATGGTTGGTGATCCTGCCCCAGTCATGCTTACTGAAACCTATGTATATGGTATCCATAACTTTGATTTAAATCTTGCGTACAAAGCGATGAAACATAATGCTACCGATACAATTGATAATCCAATCCGTCGATACTTAAAACAATATTTAGACCACCACTTTGTGCCGGCAAGCATCAGGGGTTCCGTTTCAATGACACTTGAATATGCAATGTCAGATTATGCAATCGCTACAATAGCAAAAATATTAGGCTATGATAAAGACTTTGAAGAGTTCCAAAAACGTTCCCGGAATTACAGCAATCTCTTTGATCCGGAAACAGGATTTTTAAGACCGAAAAATTCCGATGAAAGCTGGTTTGAACCCTTTAATCCTGATAAATTCAAGGGAACCGGTTTTATTGAGGGAACTGCATGGAACTATCTTTTTTCAGTTCCGTTTGATATTAAAAACCTTGCACAACTCATGGGTGGAGATTCAGCTTTTGTTCTAAGATTGCAGCAAATGTTTAATGAAAAAAAATTTGTTCTTAATAATGAGCCAGATATTGCTTATCCTTATTTATTCACCTATTTCAATGGACAGAGTTGGAGATCAAAGAAAGAAATTAGTGAAGCAATGAATAAAAACTTCAACACTACTCCTGGAGGACTGCCAGGTAATGATGACTGCGGAACATTATCAGCATGGTATGTTTTCAGTGCCATTGGCTTCTACCCTGTTGACCCTACCAGCGGTAATTTAAGATTGGGGCAACCGCTGTTTAAAAAAGTAATCCTTGATATTGATCCTCAGTTTTATTCGGGTAAAATATTCACTATCATCAATAAGAACTCATTGGGAAACAGGAATCGTGATCGTTCACTCAAACTTAACCACTTGCCTTACAATAAAGAATTTATCAGTCATCTTGATATTGAAAAGGGTGGCAAATTGGTTTTTTAAATAAAAAAAGGAGGTAAAAAAAATAATATTTCACTTGAGAAGAATACAAAAACTAAAATCAATTTAAATGATTCTACCTTAACAGGAAGCTAAAAAAAATTCCCCTATTTTTAATTCACTAAACCAAGGACTATGTCCCGAATTGCACTAATACAACTGGTGAACTCTTTATCAAAATCAGAAAAAAGACATTTTAAGCTTTCAACAAAAAAACAAGCCGGAAGTAAGGAATATCTGGATCTTTTTGATTTGGTGGAGCAGGAAAACTATTTGGATATTACCGGCCTGGAAAATGAGTTTAAAGCGAAACATCCGGAATCTTCTTTTGATAATACCGTCCGTTATTTAATTAAAGTTCTTTCCGATTGTCTTATTCAGGCAAAAGTAAAAGATGATCCGGAGTTTAGCGTCCTCCAGGGTTTAATGAGAGTAAATATTCTAAGAGAACGTTCTCTGGATAAAGAAAGCTTTAAAGAATTAAAAAAAATTAAAGTTGTTGCAGAAAAATCCGAAAATATTTTCATGCTTCCACTTATAAACAGATATGAGTTGAACTTTCTCGCCGATTTAAATTTTAATGGATTATGTGAAAAAAAACTCGTGGAAATGCAAATGAAAGCAAAGGAGATTATCAAAACAATGAGGAATACCCATGAGCATTACTCATTGTATGAACTTCTTAAGTTCAGAATGATCAACTCAGGAAAGATCCTTTCTGAAGAGGACAAGAAAAATTTAAACGATCTCATTTTAGGTGAAATGGGACTTGTAACAGGTAGAATTAAAAACAATTTCGATTCAAAAAAAATACATTTATTATTTCACTCATTTTTCTTTACTGATATTGGAGATTTTAAATCTGCCCTCAAAACCTTCTATGAACTTAACCGGCTGTTTGAACAAAACCCTTCCAAATGGAGTAATCCTCCTCTTGACTATCTTTCTTCCCTGGATGGTATTTTGGATAGTTTAAGAACTATAAAATCCTACCCGGAAATGCCTTTTTATATGGATAAAATGATGAGCCTTTCCAATGAAAGATACCCTGATTATTTTCGCACTATTATTGATTTAAATTTAATAATTTACCAACTGGCTATTTTTTCAGGCACCGGTAAATTTGAAGAAGCAGTTAAATTTATTCACGAGAACAATGTGATGTTGACAAAAGTCCAAATGCTGACTGATTATGAAAAGCAATGTGAATTATTTTTCTACCTTGCTCTGTGTTTTTTTGGTGTAAAAGAGTTTACGAAGTCGCAGAAATACATAAATAACGTTGTACTAATAGGAAAAATAAATTATCAATCGGTAATTTATAAAGCATCAAGGTTGCTAAATATGATTATCCATTATGAAAGCAAAAATTATGAATACCTCGATTATGAGATCAGATCTTATAAAAGACTTTTTCAAAATAAAGGAAAGCTGCTTCAAACGGAGAAAGTTTTATTTAAAATGCTTCAGACAAATTCTGCAAAAGTAAATGAAGTCACTGCTGCCAAGTTAAAACCTCTGCTGAATGGTATTGAAAACAACAAGTTCGAAATCCAACTTCAGAAATATTTTGACTTTACAATTTGGATCAGAAATAAAATTGAAAAGTCGAATTCGAAACTATCTTTTAAAAAGACGACAGTTTAGAAGCATTTTATTATGATGTCTCTTTTTAGGTCTAACCAAATTTTCTAAGGAGTATAGACATTCCACGCTGCTTCTTCCTTTCCTCTCAAAGTTTTATTTGCTATCCCTTACACAACGAAATCCGGTGTGCTCCAAACCCGTATCAGGACTACTTTTCATCCGACGGGCAACGCGGTAACCGCTGCAGTAACTGTCATTACATAAAAAACTTCCCCCGCGCAAACTTCTTTTGGGTGTGTACGGTTCCCCAGGGTCAAAGCTTTTTTCAGGCCCTGCAGGATTTACGGCAACAGTGGTTCCAAATGTTTTATAATAGTTTACATCATACCAGTCACTGCACCATTCCCAAACATTTCCGGCCATATCATATAATCCATAACCATTTGAAGCAAATGATTTGACAGGAGCAGAAGTGATGAACCCATCCTTCTGATCGTTGTAATAAGGAAAATTTCCTCCCCAGGAATTCGCTTTCGGTTTTCCTGAATTAATCGGTTCATTTCCCCACGGATAAATTTGATTTTCTAATCCTCCCCTTGCAGCAAATTCCCATTCGGCTTCTGTTGGCAATCGTTTTCCTGCCCATTGGCAATAAGCCATCGCATCATACCAACTAACCTGAACAACGGGATAATTTTCTTTCCCTTTGATGTTGCTGTTTGGCCCCTCCGGATGTTTCCAATCAGCGCCTTTCACCCAACTCCACCATTGACTGTAATCATTCAAATCCACAGGACCGGAAGTAGGATGAAAAACGAGTGAAGCTGCCACCAGCAAGCTATCTGGTGGCTTGGGTGTGCCTGGAGGAAGCGTTTGTTTCATCTGTTCCCAATCCGGTTTTTTTTCTGCAGTCGTAATATAATGAGTCGCTTCCACAAATTTTGCAAATTCTGCATTGGTAACTTCTGTTTCATCCATCCAAAAGCTACTTACCTGAACTTTATGTTTTG
>Ga0207652_10000568_pt1 | contig 37226 bp, 31 predicted proteins | sample KBSC63BmetaG_FD_184334 | JGI IMG/M metagenome (GOLD analysis project Ga0207652, IMG submission 184334) | Corn rhizosphere microbial communities from Kellogg Biological Station, Michigan, USA - KBS C6-3B metaG (SPAdes) (version 2) | ecosystem: Host-associated > Plants > Roots > Rhizosphere ...
ACGCCTACGCGTTGGCCGTGATGCAACGGAAAAACAAATTTAATTGTCATTACTAAAATATCTGGCATGAAAAATATATTCCGCTTTTGCATTTTGTGGTTGTTCATTTCATTAACAATTTCTTCGTGCAAAAAAGAATTGGGATTTATGGATACTGCAACAATTGTGCGTCCTGATCCAGGAGAAGGAGTTTGTACGGGTGGCACTTTTATTAAAATTGATGGTCATCCTAATCCGAATGATCCTGAAAATGGATATTTTGATATTGGCAACATCATTCCTTCTTTTAAGATACATACCTTTCCGATAAAAGTTGAAATTGATTGGAAAATATCCTCAAAATGTTTCGACAATTATGTAGATATTAGTCGGATAAAAAGGATCCTTTAGCATTTTCCGCTGATGCAAAATTCCTGACGCATGCATCAGCTTACTTAATTTTAATTTATTAAAGGCTGGGGAAAAAATAAGCTTCAAAAATAATTGTATAAGTAACGAACAATCCCTGCAACTCCGCTTTGGTCCACTCGGGCGCGGGTCTCCAGATCTGTGCATGAGCGTTACTGTGTCACACACGAACCGGCGGATTGAAATATACTTTCGCTTTAAACTTAATCATCACTTTTTGTATTCGTATCTACCATTCCGATTCGTGAAGGACATGAGCCAGGGAGACCGGACACTGTTACATCCGGAAATACAAATTTTTGTGGCAATACCCAATGACGCCGTCATTGAGTAATTGACTCAATAAAAGTTTAAATGGAGAAAATGAATGCTTAGAAAAATTTCAACAGGGCATCTTTGCGGCTTCGGGAAACATTTACGGAGGTGTTATTACTCATAACAACATACCCTCCTTCGCCACGGACATACCTGGCCACTTCGTTCAGGTTAACCATATAAGAATTATGTACCCGCACAAAGAAGTTGTAATCCTGTATTTGATCTTCTATGTTTTTGAGTGTACGGCAGGTAATTATTTTATTTTTATTCTTCAAAAAAATATGCGTGTAATTACTCTGCGCTTCAAAGTATATAACATCAGTGGCAGCAATTAATTCAAAGCCTTCTGCCGTCGGTACTGCAATCTTCGTAAAGCCGCTGTTAACGCCACTAATCTTTTTCAATAACATCTCAAACTGTTCCGGCATTGGTAAATGGCGCTGCTCTTCCACCTTCTTAACAGCATCTGTTAATTCCTTTGGCTCAATGGGCTTTAATAGATAATCCAAAGCGCTAAAATGAAAGGCTCTAATTGCGTACTGGTCGTACCCGGTGGTAAAAATAACCGCGAAATTAATTTGAGGAAGTTGTTCGAGCATTTCAAATCCATTCATCTGCGGCATTTCGATATCGAGAAATACCAGGTCAGGCTTGTGCATTTCAATTGCCTTCAAACCTGCTGCTGCCTCACTGCATTTTTCCAATACTTCCACATTTAGACAATACTCTTTAAGCAACATCTGTAATGTTTTAAGGCAATGCATTTCGTCGTCTATGAGTATTGCTTTGATCATTATCAAAATGGTATTTTAATGATAACTTCTGTACCGCCGGCGCTGCCATCGGAAAGCACTAAATCATTTATCACAATGTGAGTGCCCAATTCGTCCTGTTGCTTCATCATGGCGATGCGGTCGGCGGTGATGCTCATCCCCATCGATTTATAGGAAAGTGCAGACTTGCTTTTTAATTCGGCCGCTTTCTTCCTCCCAATGCCATCATCTGCAATTTTACAAAACAGGATGTTGTCGTCTGTATACAGTTCTATTTGCAACTTGCCGCTTTCTTTTTTATGCATTAATCCATGCCAGATAGCATTTTCAACGTAAGGCTGTATAATAAGAGGGGGCACTGTAAGTACGCTTATATCAATGAGGGCATCTGAATTAATTTTATAGGAAAACTTATTTTCAAAACGAAGTGATTCCAATTCAAGGTAAAGTTGCAGGGCTTCTAATTCTCTTTCCAGCGGAATAAACTCTTCTTGTGAATTTTGCAGAATTAATCTAATCAGTCTTGAAAATTTCCCCAGGTATTCCGATGCCTGCAACCTGTTATTTTCAAGTATGAATAAATTGATAGCGCTGAGTGAATTCGAAATAAAATGTGGATTCATTTGGGCCCGCAATGCCTGCATTTCAAGCTGTGTTGCATTTTGCTTTAACGTGGCCTTTTCATGTTCACTTTTTAATTGATAATTTTTCCTTCTAAGAGAAAGACTCCTGTAAACTATGATACCTGATATTGCAATGATAATAAGACCGATTATAAAAAACCATTTCAGCATCGTCTCATTTTTTAGTTTTTCTGCTTTAATACTGTTATCCTTCTGCAGTGATGTTAGTTGCTCAATTTGTTTTTTATACTCATTCTGCTTTTTATAATTCGTTAGTCTCCAAAGAAACTGCTGATTGGCGACAGAGTCTTTTAGCGCGATATATTGATGTATTAAAAAATAAGCACTGTCATTTTCTTTAAGATCACGGTATATTTCTGAGAGTAACAAATAGCCCTGCATTATGTAAGGCTTCACATCTGCTCTTTGAGCTATCGAAAGTCCTTCTCTCGCGAGCGGCAGCGCTGCTCCTGCGTTCTGTTCTCCCTGAAATGCTTTGGCTGCATCAAGCGACACACGCATTAGATCCCATTGATCATTTTCTGTCCTAAAATGGTCAAGAGGTGGCAGGAACATATTTAGTGCCTCGTCATATTGTTTCTTTAGGAGTAAAGTTTCACCTAGACTGACTTTCGTCGCCCTGTTTCCGGGGTCAGCTTGTAATGCTTTGTTAAGATAGTATAGGGACGAATCAGCCTTGTTCATCAGCCTGTATACGATCCCAATAGATTCCTGGATATTGCTCCAGTTAGTATGAAGTTTAAAACCGTGTGTATTGGCATATTCGCCGCCCTGGTTATAAAATCCAAGAGCATCCTCGTAAGCTCCCGCATTTTTATATAAGTGTCCCATATTGACTAATGCACCGGCTATGCAAATATCGTCACCCATTTTTGTTCTGATCATTAAGCTTTTATTACAACAATAAAAGCTGCTGTCATAGTCTCCGGTTGCCTCGTATAAAAATGACATATACGCGTAAGCTTTCCCCTCACCTTCGCCATCACCACATTTCTCCAAAATGAGAGCAGACTTCCGGTAGCAGGCAATGGCATCTTTAAGATGATTTTGGCCGTACAACACCTGGCCGAGCCAAAGGCAACACCAACCCGTTTCCCTTTCTTTATGCATTTTATCAAACATTTCGAGAGATCGACGTAAGTATTTCTCCGCCGTCAAAAAGTTCTTCCTGTAAATTTCGGCCACACCCAAATGCATAACAGAAGCGGCTATCCCAGGTGGATAATCTATTTTAGAAGATTCATTAAAGGCCACTATGGCCCAGCAAGAGATAGAATCGGGCAACACTTTCGGCGGCCACCAATATTCCTCGCTAAGAGCATTCAGGCAATCTATTCTGCTAGCCCCCTGTTTCGAGGGCAAAAGCTTTTTCAAGCTGTCAATCTTTTTTGTATTGGGATGATCCTGGGCAAAAACGGTACTAACTAATAATGTGCTTACAAACGCAATTATTATTTTTTTTACCAGTAACATTTATATGGAAATTTTAATTGTGTGTTCAACCCTTGCTTTAAAATTATCTAATTCAAGATTGAATTGTTTATTTTGTTTTCACGAAATCTAAATTGCACTTGTGCTTAAGATAATTTGATTAATCCTATATCTTTTAGCGCGCCGGCAATATTTTTTGCAGGCTGTCAATTTTGTGTCTTTGTGCAAAGCCGATGGATAAAAAAATAAAGTGGAAAAAAATATGGCTAAAAGAATTTTTATAAACGAAAGCCGTTTTATAAAAAGTAAAAATCCTGCAAGTACTTATGTTTACAGGCATACACATGGCTCTTTAAAGTTACACATTTAATTTCTGGATAGCTGTATGTAATCCAAATAGGTTCTTCGGTATAAATAGTGGAATTTACTTGCTTTTCAAACGTTAGTAGGATTTAGAAACGTAATTTAGGCACACCTTATTACCTTCTTTGGGCGGTTGAGTACTAAAACTTAAAATTCCAGTTTCCAAACCTGGTTGGATAAATCGCCATTCACAATTGTCCCTGCTACAAAAATAGTATTATTTACACCAATGCTTACAAAAAACGGATTTATATCTGCAGGCAAAACTCCAATTGACCAGATACCTGTGATTATATCATAGATGTCAAATGTATTTTCACCCGCGAAGAATACTATTTTGCCATCCTTTAAGACAGATTGATAAGCGCCCGGATTGGCTAAATAAGCTATAGAACTTCCTGCATTTACATCTTTTATTTCGACAACACAGGACACGTGACCAGTTTGACTGTCTCCAGTCACCCCCGGCCCAATATATTTTATTCGTCGCGAAATACCGGCACATCCGGATTTGCCTTCATATAAACCGGATCTCGACCAGCGTTGGAAGCATTGTCAAACGTCTATTCTGGCTGAATAAAACCAACTTCAAAAGAGGCGGAGAAATGCTCACCTCCTGCAAATACACCTTGCCATTCGCTGCAACTGCAGAGATGCCCTGATATCTCGGTTCACTCAAATGCCCCACTGACCAGGTGCTGGTAGTTAGATCATAAATGTCAACAGTTTCAGCGGTTTTGACGAGAACTGGCAGCAAGCCCGCCTTCGCAGCCCGCAAAAAAAACTTTATTACCTGCTATCGCCGTTCCCATGTCCTTGCCAGGTTCGCTTAATGCAGCAGCAGACCATGTATTTGTAGAAGCATCGTAAATGTCAACAGTCTTTGTTGGAAAGGTTCCATCACTAATCTCGCCCCCGCCAAAAAATATCTTATTGCCAGCTGCAATAGCTGAGATGTCAGAACGAGCCTCACTTAATTTCAGCAGTTGAGCATGATTGAGTAGTGATATCATACATCCACTCTCGATGAAAGCACACCACCGAATGAACCACCCGCAAACAAAATCTTGTTTCCAGCTGATGCCACCGCCATTCCGTATCTTGCTTGCGAAACTGTTCCAACAGGTATCAATCGGGCATTGACATGCGGCCGGTTGGTGTCACCGCATGAAGTTGTTGAAGGACTGATAACCGTTACCTGTATCGTGTCTTTTGACGACAATCCACCGGCATCAGTAACTTTCAATTCAAAAAGGTAAATACCTTGCACAAGAGTTGATACTTGTGTTTGTACTGCATTCACATTAGAAATACTAAATGCGAATGGCCCGGAAATTTTTACCCAACGATAACTGGTAATATTATTTTCCGGGTCCGTAGAGCCGCCGTCAAGTGTTATGGCGTTTGAAGGTAAAACAGTAGTGGTATCATTTCCTGCATTAGCTATGGTGGATGATTTTTTTCTGTGCAATTTTCACACCAGTATTCTTTTTTGCAGGAAAGAAAAAAAGTTGTTCCTGCAATTGATATGATAATTACCAAAAAGAATATTTTCTTCATAACAACGATCTAACGCTTCTATCTATATGTCAAGGCATCTCCTGCATGCTTTCAATGAAGCTTTGTCTGTTAATTTCTTTTAAACTGCAATTCGCTTACATGCATACCAACAACATCGCCCCATTTTAAACCAATAAAATCAGAGCTGCGAACATGTATGCCGCCATAGATACGTGAGAGCCCCACTTCATTAGCATAGTCTGAAAACTTTGTAAATGTTCGCGGCGTAAAGCCGAGGTCGTTAATACTATTATCAGTAAAGGTTGTGTTATCACCAAAGATATCCGCGAGCACTCTTGCTGCAGCACCGGTTTGCATTGAGTGTGCAGAAGTGTAATCAGGAAATGGAGGAGTTGGCAGCAACGATTTCCATAGAGGATTGATGTTTGCCTGGATGTACGTTATAGGCCTTAGCTGATTATAAACATATTTCGTCTTATAACAAGAAACGAGTGCGTCGGAGGTGGCCATACCAATTTTACAATAAGCTTCTGCGGCAATGGATAAACTGGCATTTTTATTAGCAAGCACTGAGCTTAAAATTGAAATGGATACACTCGGCCCCGGTAATGCAGCCCAATATTTGGCAATGATAACATGTTCCGGATCCTGGTTAACGGATTCATTATATACCTCCAATTCTTCCTTATACAATTGCGAAGATGGATCGGTCGAATAAGCTGGAGGCGGCGGTGGTTGTGTGTTTGCGGCGTTGTCCTTTATAAAAGTTCTGTTATTTCCCCAATAAGGCAGTTGGTCAAGTTGCCCTGGTTGAGGAACCCATAATCCAGTTTCTGTAGGCGGAACATAAGAAGTTGGATATGGATTAAGGTAAGCCTGATCTCCGCCGTCTGACACAGACCATGAATAAAGTGCATTGGATATATTCTGGCCAAAAAGTGCAGACCGGTCGAGGATGTTCTTCGGAATCATTGACGCAAACTGCGTTTTGAGTGAATTTTCCAATGAGTCAATTGTAAAGTTCTGCGACACAGATGTATTGCCAAACATGTGATGTACCATGTTAGCCAGCGCTGCATTAGCGGCGGCGGGATAAAAATAAAGATCGCCACAATTTATTTTGGGCAACGTTGGAAGGCCGTTCAACTGTTTCTCAATAGACTGATATTTTGGCAATCCCGGCACTACCGTTTCATAAAAGGCAATGCCCATGTAGCCAAATGCTCTGGCATTAACAGGCGCTATATTTTGATTAGCTGTTGTCCGTGATAGTTTAACAGCAAGTGCATACCATTTTGCCGGTACGTTGGCACCTGCTTTCACGGCGTATTGATTTTGAACGTCAGCGTTATATTCTCCTGTTGCAGGTTGGTCACAGGTAGAATCAGGATGATCATTTTTTTTACAGCTTACATTTATGATAATGAATGCGCTTGTAAGCATGAGTATAATTTTAATTTGCTTTTTCATTTCTTTTTATTTAAATATTGATGAATAAAATGAATAGAACCCAAAAGTATTTTACAAGGCATTCTATAAGAAGCACGATAGATTAACTAACAGAAATTGAAGTGTAATTTGTGGAAATGAAAGTGTAGGTGACAAAAATCAAAGTTCATTGCTCTACCGGCTGACACTGTTCTTAATTTTCGTGTATGAAGATTATTAGGTGTTGTGGTGCTGAGCTTGCCGAAGCGCTGTCGATCCACTATGGAAGCAATATCGAAGCGCTGTCGAAGCAATACGCCGCCTTCGACAAGCTCAGGCTGACACTGTTCTTAATTTTCGTGTTTGATGATTATTAAGTGCTGTCATGCTGAGCCTGTCGAAGCACTGTCGAAGCGCTGTGGATGCACTATGGAAGCAATATCGAAGCACTGTCGAAGCAATATGTCGCCTTCGACAAGCGCAGGGTGACACTGTTCTTAATTTTAATGTTTGAAGATTATTAAGTGCTGTCATGCTGAGCCTGTCGAAGCACGCGCCGTCGTTTCTGGCACCCACATTTTAATCCGACACGAACCAGGGAGACGCGAACAAAAATAAAATGCGTAAAAATACTTATCATTTCCCAAATCTTCTTCCAATAAGAAGCTTGAAAATTTGCTGATTACTATTGGGAGTTAAGCCAAAGAGAAAGCCTGTTTCCAATTCCCACACAGCGCTTGACAGCAAGTTAAACATGGGCCCTATAATGTGCTCCTGGCTATCAATGTTTGCAATTTTAGCAAAAGTGCCAAGGGACGAATAATATTCAATTCCTAAACCAAACTTATCATGAATATTATAATAAGCTTTGAATTGAGGTTCTATTTCTGCATGCCTGCCGGGGCCTGTAAACACAAAGTCAATGTTGGGATTAAAACCAAGATACACTTTGCCTATCGTTTTATCAATGATTGGCCGCAGTTCTCCGTCCATTACATAACTATTCTCGCCATCCGGTCTGATGTAACCGATTTCCATAGACAAACTGGCGCCCACCTTCCAGCCCCATGATGCAGGAACTGTATATCTCGGGCGGATGTGATTGCCAAGAAATACATATTTTCCATTTGGAGAAAATCCCGTGAAAGTATAAAAACCCAGTTCAAAGTTACCACCCAACCCCCTGGTGATTTCGACCGTTTCATTTGTCCAGCGTGCTTCATTTTTATCTGCTAAATACTTAGAGCCATTAAAAGTATAGTTTTGGTGAAGTTCTACAAACGTTACTGCTTTGGGAGTTATGGGTGATGAGTAAACTTGTATTTCGTTGTCCGCCTGTGCAGATAATATGGATGGACTGAACATAATTATAGACAGGGCTGCAAGCTTTAGAAATTTGCGCATAAAGGTTTTTATTTGATGCTGTTTTATAACTTAAATCTATTCTATATTTTCTAAAAGGGGCACTTGTGAAAATAATCACCCTTTTCTGCGCCGTGGTTCGTGGCACACGAAACACATATTAATCCCGGCTAGTGGGAAGTGTAATCTTGCGACAAATTATTTACATTACTATTATTAACTGCCAAATTTTATGAAACAAGTGTGATTGCTGTGCATTTTTAAATATCCTGTTTCATCGACGCGACGATGTTTGGTGTGCCATGAACCAGGGGATTGTGCTTTCAAAGTCATAAGGCCCTGAAAAACATGGTTTCGATAAAATTGTTGATTCACTGTACTTCGAGCGCAAGTGCGTTCCTAAAAACAAGTAAATATGATCAATACGAAAAAGTCGGAACTGCAATAAAAAAACTTTTATTTTTCATCTCCGCATTGTTTAAATCTATTTCCATACAGCTTTTAAATCTTTAATTAAAGTAGCGCCTCCTGACACGGTTCCTGTATGTTGGAAACCGAATCCTCCAAATTTGTCAGGCATTATTTCAGTTTCAATGTGCACATTTTGGCTCACTCCAGGCCTATCAGGAACAATGTAATATTTGGCATTTGTTTTTGCATTTACGATCAACTTATTGTTCTTTGCCTCAAGAGAAATAAAACAGTCCGGCCGGTAGCAGGAAGCGGAAACAGGCTTACTGATGGGACTGGCAATCCCATTTTCATATTTCATCAGAATAAAATCAATAGCATCGCTGTATTTAGTCGTGCGAATCAATCTTAACGCGTATCCTGTTAAGTTCTTATTATCAAATTTGATAAAGACATCCATGTATTGCGCCCGCGCACTGCTAAACCCCTGACCGGCTGTTTTAGCCGGAACGGCTGTTAATGAAATTTTCATATCACCAAAATCATCTCCCACTGGTGTATACCGAAATCTTGCTCCTTTAATAGCCTGTACAAGACCGGTGTCATTTGCAGCACCATCTACACCCTTTCCATAATACCAGGGATCGTGACTGTTGTCGGCAATCCAATCGGGAGTATCCGGAGGGGCAAAACAATCGAGCGTCCAAAACCCCGGTTTAACCTGCGGCTGGTATTTTGTTGACATGCTTCTCAAATCAACATCAAGTATTTTATTATCTGATTTTACATCATTTATTGAGACTGGTTTTTTGGTTATGACGGTAACTTCCTGTCCGGTTTTGCTTCTAATATGCTTAGCGAAAATTTTCGCCATAACATAATATCCAACATCCCCATCAGAAAGAACATAATCCCATTTTGGTTTATTAAATCTTGAAACTTCAACTTGAATAGGATCGCTTCCCGTTTCGTCCGTGCAGCGATACCAGTTGATCACGGTTTCATCTTTAAACCGTGAATCCAGCTTATAATCGACGACCAGCCTCCCTTTATGATTATTTGCTATTTCAGGATATGAACCGAAATTTGGTGCGTCTAACAGTAATGGTGACACGAAAATAATACGTGCTCCCTCAAGCCCGGTAGGCGCCGTTGCCTGGATAACAATTTCTTTGGTTTCATCTTCATTATTAGTGGGAACTACAGTACACGATCCATCGTTATTAATTTTTAGTTTTGCCAGTGATCGATACCCCGGCGCAAGTCTCCAGGTTATTTTTTGTCCTTCCAATTCATAATTACCGAATTTATTCATGCTACTTTTTAATACTGCCGGTTCTTTTCCGGATTCAATCGTGTCTTTTGTTGATGATATCAGCAGTTGCGTTGGTAAATTGATGAACTGCTTTCCGGTTTCTTTTTCAGCTGCTAAAACCAATTTTTTTATTCCCATCGGATCCCAATCGTCATTACCCCTCAGGAGATTATACGTATTGTAAATGACTTTACCCTTACATAAAAACCTGTACGCATTCAGAGCCGGTTTTCCAGCCATATCCACAGCTGAATAGGGATCTTTTTTGCCAATTAAAACAGGCTTCCCATTCATTTTAAAATTAAATTGTAATCAGGTAATTCTTTGTCAGGAATATCTTTCCAGCCAATGTAGGAGACTGTTTTTGAGGAAAAGCGTGTATCGACCACGGCCACCTGCCCTCCCGTTTTTGTGAAATATTGGTTACCACGGGTGAATGATCTTATGTCGCAGTTTAGAAATACCGCACCGGTTCCAATTGTTCTGTAAAAAGGTTTTCCACTATAAAAATCAAAAGTACAATCGAGGTAAATTGCTGTCCCATTTAATGCATCATCTGTACATTCAAAATGGCAACGATCAAAAAGAGTACGCTTTCCGCCGATGAAAGGGCATAAATTTAAGCGGCTCACAAACCGGCTATTTCTTGCAAAGATCTTATCTCCATCGCAAAAAATAAGCTGCGCCTGCACAATAGCAGATCCCCGCTTCTTTCGTCCTAGTTCCGGCTTTAGCGGATAAACCAGGTCAATATTGCAATAATTACCAAAAGTGATATTTTCAGCACTCGTTCCCTCCCCTGATATTTTCAGCATCGTAAAATTTCCTTTTGCACCCATCGTTTGACCCCGGTTACACGCTAGCACAACGTTGTGCGGGTCATCATCAAGGCCATAAAATTTTAGCCATTCACAATTTATTTCCAGCCCAAAAGGAATTCCTCCTGATTTTGGAACACGCGTTGCCGTGTCGTCAGGATCATCAATCCAATACACGTAAGGAGCAATGTAAAGCACCATAGGATCGGCTTCTGTCCCGTCCGCCAAATGTTTTGCAGCTCCATCAACGGAATTAAAAACATAATTGTATTTGGAGGCCTCCCGCGCGCTAAGCTGGCCATCTACATAAAACGCCTTTGGCCCAAGCCGGATACTTTTTCCTTTATAAACAATATGATCGCCATAGAATTGAAGGTTTTTGTTAAGCATGTTTTTGGCGCCCTGGCCATAAGTAAAATCACGACAGCAAAGGCATAACAGGAAAAACAAAAATGAAACTTTGTTATGGAATAATGCTTTCATGCCATACTGATAACACGTCAAATCTTCAAATTTGTAAAGATAAACCCGCCACCATGAAACGTTCGGATGGTTTCATAAAAGTTTGCGGTTAAAAGAATTAAATACACCCATCAATTCGGCAACCCATAGCCGTTTGTAACCTTTCCCTTCGAGCTGCTGATTGTTGCCGAAGGAATAGGCCAATAATACCTGGGTGGATCGCCGGCAGATGTTATTCCTGAAAGAATATTACGTTGATAGCTGGTAAAATTGTTGACAATGTCAATCCCCCATTTCGTTTTAACATACCCGTTACTTTGAAGGGAAGCAGCTTCGCTGCCGTTTGGATCAATATAGCGAAACAAACCTTCAATGGCTACGTTATGATCAGTACCCTTCACTTTACCAGCTATGGCAGGTATGGTACTATAATCATATTGGCCCCTCCATCCGGGATAAAGAGCCGGATTAGTACTATCCGGGTCAAAGGTTAATGGATTGGTCAAATGAACCATTTTTGTCCAGATATAAGCAGATATTACATGGCCATTAGAAAAGGTGTGATATCCCTGCGACTTAAGATCGTTCACCATCGTCGCCATTTCCTGTTGAACAGCTATGGCCGCCTCTGAAAACGTACCTGATCGTATCAGGTCCCAACGCCGTGTTCCTTCACCAAGCAGCTCAAGTTTGCGCTCTTCCAACACAGCGGCTTTTAATGCGTCGCCTGACAGTCCGGCAATATCATGGTCAGAATTGCCAAAAGCTCTTTCCCGGATCTGGTTTACTAACTTTACAGCATCACTGCTTTCTCCCAATTCAGCCTTAACTTCAGCCAACATTAACATCACATCTGCCATTCTCAAAACAGGCCAATCCATGCCGGAATTCCTTTGAGCTGTGGTGTATGGAGGATTCATACGATTCTCGTCCCATTTATTCGTTGCGATCCCTCCGGTGGTTTTATTTCCCGGAACAAACGAGAGCATCTTTTCATTGCCATCTCCTTTACTTCCGGTAACAGTTATGCTGGCATCCCTTCTTTTATCTCCATCTTCAAAATCACCATAATAAACGGTAGGAATAATGCGAAGTGCTCCGAATGTTTTGGTAGGTGCGGCATTGGAACTGCCACCATCCGAAGGCCGGCCAAAAGCATATGGATATTCACTTGTTGTCGCTATCAGACCTCCTTGTATATTACCAAGTTGAAATATAGACTCAGGGCTTACCTCAAGGTCTGCGAAATACTGGAAATGACGTTGGAATGGGTTGTGTGCGTAAGATCTGTCGTCCGAAGTAATTAAATGAGCAGTCCCCTCATTATCAATAGCCGCCTGCAAATATTGCTCAGCTATTTTGTAATAATCTTTATAATCAGAACGTCGTGCATAAACACAGCTATGCTGTTCTGTACCTTTTTTGTCAAAATTTAGATTTCCATATAAGCCACTCACATCAGTGCGTATGGTTTGATAGCCGCCGGAATAAAGCGCTATCTCCCCTATCAGTGCATCACAAAATGTTCTTGAAAAACGTTCTGCTGTTATTTTTCCTTCTCCCAGTTTATACATAAGGGGTTCGGCAACCTTAAGAGAAGCAATGAGACTATCATAAATATCAAACCGGGAATTTAATGAATAATTTTCCACGTAACTGTTTTCATAACCATAAGGAACATCGCCGAAATGTTTAACCAAATTAAAATAGCAAAATGCTTTCATTGTGATTGCTTCTCCATATAGTTGAGTCCAATCGGAAACCGTACCTGAAGCCACATCTTTTTGATAAGCTTCTTTTCCGGCAATAAGACCGGCTACTTTTTCCGCCCGGGCGAGCGTTGTATAAAGACTATTAAATCCACCCGCTACAGCATCAATTGATAATAGATCAGGTTGTAAAATGGCATTTAAGTTATTACTGGAACTTTGCTCCGGGTACATTTCAGCATCTGATCCAATCGGATCATTCCATCTGTATGTTCCCATAATACAATTCTGACGATAATTCGCATAACACCACGAAAGTGTTTTAAACGTTTCAGAAGGTGTTGATGTAACGAATTTATCATCCACATTGGACGGAGACGATGCATCCAAAAAATTTTTTTTGCATTGTGTAAAAGTGATACACAGTGCGAGTACTGCTATATAATTTATTAATCTTCTCATCATAGTAATTTTTAATTTTTAGAAGCTAAGATTTACGCCGACTACAAAGGAGCGCGCCCGCGGGTATGTGCCAAAATCCAAACCAGTGGTTGGATAGACGGCGCTGTTATGGGAAGGGTCTACATTTACTTCCGGATCAAGTCCGGAATACCCAGTAATGGTAAGCAAATTATAGATACTGCCGTATATGCGCAGATTATTTATTTTCGCTTTCGACGTGATCGACTTAGGTAATGTGTATCCCAAAACAAGCGTATTTAATCTCAGGTACGAACCATCTTCAATACCCAGTGTTGAGACTCCGATTACTTCATTGTATGCTAAAGGTAAAGATGCGTTAGCGTTTGCGGCGTTTAACTGATCCGGCGTAGTTAATCGTGCTAGTTGTCCATTTTGCACATCATAAATCTTGTAGGCGTTCTTCATAATGTCCAGCTTATTCTGATAAACTCCTGCTTCCTTTGGACCATATAAAGTAGCAAGTTTATTTGCATTGTAGATTTGATTACCATAGCTCCAATTGAAGTAGGCTCCGAAATCAATACTTTTATAAGTTGCGCTAAGATTAAAACCACCGGTATGGATGGGATTCATATTCCCGATAACAGAAAGATCCTTATCGTCTATGATACCATCGCCATTCAAATCTTTATACTTTGGAAGTCCCGGATAAGCGTTCTGACCCGATGGCCGGTCATTAGCAGTAAGTCCGTGTATTACGGTTATCCAGCTACCAATATCGGGGATGCCTTTTTTTAAAGTGTACGTTCCATTGTTGTAATCAAAATCAGCAGGAGTATAAAAACCGTCGTAAGTAAGTCCGCGAACCAGTCCAACAGGATGGCCTTGCAACAGGATATAATCATTTACGGGATAAGTAGCTGCTGTACCGCCCCAAACTGTACCATAAAGGCCAGTCACATTTGGCGCAAGTTTATCTACATTACCCTTGTTGAAGTTAATGTTGCCGCCTGCAGTTACTCTCCAGTTTTTGCTTTCGTAAATTGTACCGGAAAGTGACACCTCTACTCCTTTGTTACTTGTTTGTCCAATGTTCGCATAGGTGGAAGTGAAACCGGTAATTCCGGGGATGGTGGTTAACATAAGGAGATCTTTGGTCGTGTTCCAGTACACATCAACGGTTCCCGACAACCGGCTCTTAAATAAATTAAAGTCTGTTCCGATATCGCGCGTGATAGTTGTCTCCCATTTCAGGTTTGGATTTGCCAGCGTTGAAGAAGCCAGATCGTAAGCAGACTGGCGCGCTCTGTCAATCGCATATTGATATCTTTGATCGGTTACAGATCCCCACGACTGCGACCATAGATTGGAGTTTATTCCATTATTACCCACTTCTCCATAAGAGGCGCGAAGCTTTAAATTATCCAACCACCGAACGCTTTTCATAAAAGGTTCGTCTGATAATTTCCATGCAAAGGCTCCGGCCGGGAAATATCCCCAACGGTTAGTAGGTGCGAATTTAGACGAACCGTCTGCACGAAACGTTACGGTAAATAAATACTTGTCGAGCAAAGAATAATTTACACGCCCGAAGTAGGAATTAATGCGGTTGGGCGTACTTACACTGGAAGAAAACGAGCTGGAGCCTACGGTCTGATTATATTGATTGATCTGGGCAAATGCTGTTTGCTTGTCAAAATTTGCAGGGAAATGATTCGCCTGGATTGAGATACCGGTTCCACCCGAATTGTAAACCTCCTGGCCTGCTAATATATTAAGTTGATTAGAATTGTTGATGCTGAAGTCATAGTCCAATGTGTTTGACCAGCGCAATCCCCAACTATCAGACTTGCCATAGGTAGCGTCACCTGCGTAAAGTTGTTCACCGGTTGCATCATCAATATAGTTATTGTAAATAGCTCCGGACCAGTATTTTTGCTGCCCCCATGTGGTGTTCAGACTGAAATCAGTGTGGTATGTTAACCCTTTGATCACTTTCCAGTCTAACGACGCAATTCCCTGGAAATTCTGACCCAGGGAAAGAGGAAAATAATCGCCTATACGCGCAGCTGGATTGTAATTGTCCCACATCACGTTTTTCCCATATTGTTCAATATTGCCTTGAGTGAGCGCATTCAAATCGCCTAAAATATGAGATGTTGCAATAGGACGGAAAGTATAAGCAGAGGAGAGCAAAGATCCGTAACCGTTGGTTGTCCCTTCATCGTCCATATTCTGGGTATTTGTGTAACGTGTATCAAGGCTGAATGTAACGTTGTCAAATATTTTTTGAGCAACTTTAAACGCTACGTTCGCACGTTTGAAATAGGAATTTATCTTCATTCCTTCGTCATCTATATAATTGGCGGAGAACAGCATTTTTGTTCTGTCTGTTCCGCCTGTCAACGTCAGCCCGTGGTTCCAGGATGTAGAATTGTTGTATACCTGCTTTTGGATATCGTCTGAGCCCAAGTTTTTGTAACTATCAATTCCTCCCGCATTGTTACCCGTATTCGCCCCAAGACCGTACAATTGCTCAAAGGGTGTCTGAAATGCACTGCCATTTGCAGCAGCATTGGCCCATACATATTTCAAATAATCGTAGGGATCCAGTGCTTTCATATATTTTGTAGGTGTATTAAATTTCACGTAACTATTTAAACTAACAGTTGTTTTTCCCGCTTTTGCTCCTTTTGTCGTAACGAGAACTACACCGTTCGCTCCCCGCGAGCCATAAATTGCAGTAGATGAAGCATCTTTCAATACATCAATACTTTGCACCTGGTCGGCAGGAATGTCACTCAATGTCCCCGGAACTCCGTCAATAAGGATCAGGGGCTGGTTGCTCTGCGATATCGAACCTCCTCCCCTGACACGTATAGCCACATCCGCACCCGGCCGGCCATCCTGGGAAACAATACTCACCCCCGGCAATTTCCCTTGCATGGCTTGTGCCACATTTGCAACCGGTGCAGTCGCTATTTCTTTTCCGGAAACAGATGCAACTGCGCCGGTCAGATCTTTTCTTTTTACGGTACCATAACCTATAACTACTACATCATTCAAGGTTGAGGTACTGTTCGTAAGCGAAACATTAATAGTCGTTCTATCTCCTACGGTAATCTCTTTGGAATCTTTACCAACGAAGCTAAAAATTAATACTTCTTTGCCTGTGGATGGAACCGAGATCGAGTATTCGCCTGAAGAATTGGTGGCAGTCGCTTTTTGTGTTCCTTTAAGTGAAACAGTGACGCCGGATAGCATTTCTCCCGCATCCGAGGTTACTTTGCCGGTAACCATTTTATTTTGTGACCTCGCCACAGCAACAGAAAAAATCAGAAAGAGTAAAGAAAAAATTTTACTTTTCATAACCAAGCTTATTTAATGGATAAAAAATGATTTTTTAAAAGCCGTTTAATATTTGCACTAAACCGGTATAAGGTTATTATTCATATCTCCTGATAAAATTCGATCACTGTTTGAAAAACTGTCAGTGTTAAATATTAAAAGATGTTATAACCTTATTATGCTACACTTCAATCGGGGGTTTTGTTAAAGATTTAAAAAAAAATAGCTTAGCAAGAGTAAGTATAATTACCATACAATATCGAAAACAATAGAGGTATTTTTGTGCAATCGTTCCCGATAACGATTCCAATTTTCTGATAATTTAGAACCGGTAAAAAAAAGGCTGGTATTGAGGTGTAGAAGAAAAAGGAAAATATAAGTTTCGCGATCGAAAGTGGTTTCCCGCCGTGATTCGTGGCACATGAAACACATTTTAATCCGGTTAGTGGGAAGTGCAATCTTGCTACCAATTATTTACGCTGTCATGCTCAGCTTGTCGAAGCACTGTCATGCTGAGCTTATCGAAGCACGCCTTCGACAAGCTCAGGCGGACAATGTTCTTAATTTTGGTGTTTGAAGATTATTAAGTGCTGTCATGCTGAGCTTGTCGAAGCGCTGTCAAAGCTCGCGCCGTGGTTCGTGGCACACGAAACACATTTTAATCCGGTCAGTGGAAGTGTAATCTTACTACAAATTAGGCTGAGCTTGTCGAAGCGCTGTCATGCTGAGCCTGTCAAAGCTCGCGCCGTGGTTCGTGGCACACGAAACACATTTAATCCGGTTAGCGGGAAGTGCAATCTTGCTACAAATTATTTACATTATTGCGCCATGCAAGTTTTAGGGAAATGAGCGCGTCAGCTATAAGCAATAGCGAATTGAAGGTCTAAGGTTCAACCGGCATTGGCACAAATTTTCAATGGTAAGATTTCTGGAATTTTAAATTCAGTCTAATGTTAGTCAGCTGTTGGCGCGGACGCCAACAGCTGCAGGCGGTATTATTAACGCCCGTTTTTTTGTTTTTACTGTAAACGAAGAATTTTAAAGATTCCTGTTGTGGGACGTTATAACGGTTACGAGTAAACGAAAAAAAATAGTTAATTTACTTTTTTGCATACTTCGTTCTTGCCGTTAGAATGGGCAATCAATTCAGAAATATTTCCGGATGCATCTTTTACAAATTCAATTCTTGCATCAATAATTTTTAAATAGAAGTTACTTTCATCGTGCGCAAATAAAGGAGATTTTGGTAAGCCGCCTTGCGGCGCTTCCATTTGAAGTGTGCCATTTTCCAGGGTGATATATACATGATGTCTCTTGTCAAAATCATATCGCCCGGTATATTTTTTCAACACACCTTCCGGAAGTTTTATAAAAGCCAGTTTGTGAAATAGTTCATACGGTTTATCAAAAATAATCGCAGAAACGCCGGCGTTTATATTATCCAATGCTCCGTTAAACCAGCCTTGATTGTTCAATAAAATAATCGTTACATCTTCATGCGGATAATAACATAAGTAAGCGGTAAATCCGGGAATACCGCCGCCATGCATAATCGCTTTATGGCCATACAGTGAATCGATAAAAAAGCCATACCCGTAATCCTGCAAATGAGGCGTAAGTGCAGCTTTCCATGAATCAAGAGAAAGAATTTCTTTATTAGCAATTACCTTCGCCCATTTGTACAAATCGCCTGTGGTACTGAATATCGCTCCTGCTGCATAACTTACTGTTGAATCCCAGCGCCACGCTGAGGCTTCAACATCACTGGTATCATTAATTATTTTATAACCCGTCGCAATATTGGTATCTGCTGAATGTTTGAAATCGAATAACGAATGATTCATTTGTAGCGGTGAGAAAATAAGATCACGAACATTCTGTTCATATGACTTACCGGAAACTTTTTCAATAATTAATCCAAGTAAATAATAATTGGAATTACTGTATCGAAATTGTGTTCCGGGTTTAAAAGCCGGTTTATATTTGAAAACGATATCAGTGACCTGCGTTTTTTTGATGGGATTGCAAACGATATCCGAATCGCCGGCGTCAATATCATTAGTATAATTATAAATGCCCGCCGTGTGTGTCAGCAGGTTTTCAAGTGTAATGCCATCGGCATATTGGAATTCAGGAAAATATATGCTCAGCTTATCCACAACAGAAAGCTTTCCTTCTTCCTGCAATTTTAAAATAACGGTTGCTGTAAATTGTTTGGTTATCGAACCGATCTGGTAGATGGTATTATCATCATCAGGAACATGCCTACGGAAATTTTTATATCCATAACTTCTTTGCAAAAGAATAGTTCCGTGCTGCACAATTAATGCTGATCCATTGAACTTATGGAACTTATTCGCCGAATTTAAATTTTCATCCAGCTTTTGAGTGATGGAATCAGTTTGCTGTGCTTTTACAATAGAAAAGCCAGCAAAAACAAAAATGAGTGTGAATGTTTTAAAATTTCTCATTGTAACGTATAATGCCGTACGTTTCTGCTTTTCATCGTCATCTTACTACTTTTTCTTCCGGGGAATTTTCCCTTCTAATGTTCGTACATTGTCTGCAGAAATTAAAGCAAATTTTTCCCACTTGTCTTTATATGTAAATGGAATTTGAACCCACTCTTTCATCGGTTTTCCTTCCATCGGTTCAAAAAGTTGTGTGCCTTCCAAACTTAATGCTTCCCGCCAAATGTCACCACGTAGTTTTACAACAATATGATCTTTCCAAAACATAGCCGCGGATTTCCCGTTCGGGGTTTTCAAGCACAAAGCACCAAACATTTTCCCGGGTTTTACATCGGGAATTTGTTGGGCAAGATCATTAAAAAAACTTTCCGCTTTTGTCATGAAGGCATTTGCATTTTCTGAAGAGGACGCACTTCCACTTTCCCGTTTTCATTAAATATCGGGCAACCTTTTGAAATTTCAACTGCTTCGTCAATATCTTTTGCATTTACGATTAAATAACCACCAACTGTTTCATTCGCTTCTTCATAGGGCCCGTCAGTTACCGTCTTATTTTTCCCGGTTACTTGTTTGCCAGTTGGCTGTAAAGGTTCAGCACCAACGAGAATTCCTTTTTGTCCAAGATCGCCCATCCAATTCATCCATTCCTGCATATTGTCTGCGGCTGCCTGTGATTCCTGGGCATTGGAGGCATGGTTCTCACCGCCTCTGAATAATAACATGAATTTTTCCATTTTGCTTTTTTTTGTTTTTTTTTAATTAATTATTTCTTCTTCATGATTTTAGAAGCAATCAATGAAAACAACCCTAACACGATTCCTGATGCTAGTCCGACAACAAGGCCTGTCATCAGCATCATTAATCTTGGTGAGCCTGGCAGTGGCATTTTTGCCATCATGGCTGCTTCTTTTGGATGATTACTCATGTAAGTCCGGAATAAAAGAATGTGTGCAGCCGTAATCCAAACCGCATTTAGCAAACTGACGAAGAGCCCGTGCAAAAAATATTTTGAAGTGCAATTTTTAGCAATAAGGTAGGCACAAATAATAAAAATTGCCAGCCAGCAAAATGGTTCAATGTTTGACGGTATAAAATAAACGGTCGCAAAAGCCATTGCCAACCCAAATAAAGAAAGTCTGAAAATTAAATTCCAATTTAAGTTCATGCTTCTGTTGTTTGTTTATTAAAGTAATTATTGTTCGTCAGAATAACGCACACGGTTTTGGGCTTGGGGCATGTAGCTGATGTTTATGTTCCTGTGAAGCCGGTCAGCCGTCATATTGAAACCACTGTTGAACCTCCCCTTCTTAGTCGGAAAACAAAAGCCGGAAACTGTTTGTAATTTAAGAATTTAAATTTAAATCATAAAAAATATTAAGATAAGATGCGATAGCATGGCGCTTACTAACAGGTAGAAGGAAAAACCTTATAAAAAAATTTTACACGGGTTTATGAAACAACCAGTTTTGTGTCTTTTTTGCGGCTGGACCTACAGGCGCAAGTGGCGAGACGTGCGCCAGATGGGTTAATAATTTTCTTTATTATAGAAAAAACTTTTAGCTTTGTTCTCCGACCCTCCGTAAGACTCCGCCTATTGATTGCCACACCAACCAATCAATTTATCATCTAAAAATTTAAACAAATGAAAAAGATCTTATCCGGTTTATCGGTTATTGTGTGTTTTTTAATTTCCTGCAATCATTCCACTTCCACTACTCCTGCAGCTAATACCGGCTCCCAAAATGATGTAAACATTGCCAATAACAATAAAGTTTATAAGGCAATTGAAACAGGAGATGTCAGTTCAATAGACACGTTAATTGCAAGCGATGCCATTGATCATGACGGCCCCCAGGGAACTGATATAAAAGGAAGGGATAATATTGTGAAAATGCTTGCTGATATGCATAACCACGTAAAAGATCTTAAGCTTGATGTAATTACCAGCGCAACAAATGGCGATTACATTTTTACGCTGGTACATGTTACCGGTACCCCTGCAGATTCCTCCATGGGCATGCCCGGAAAAAGTATTGACGAAAAAGCAGTTGATGTGGTGAAACTGAAAGACAACAAAATGATGGAACATTGGGGATTTACAGATGATGAACAGGTTAGTAAGGAAATGATGGAAATGCATGATAAAATGGGTGGCACGGATAAGATGAAGAAGTAATGATTGAACATGTGGTTGAGAGGTGTTCGCCCATGCTGGCGCAAGCGTTCTTTTCCCTTATTGCAGTTACCGAATACGAACAGTTGGTGTTGCGCTTTGAAATGCAGCGATGGCTTCACCGACCGCGAATATGAAATGGCGTACTTATCGTTAAATGCCGTGATTGCTTGAAAAGAAACAGCCACTTCTACTGATACAGCTAAAGGAATTGACGCTTGAAAACGAATTCTTGAAAGAACGGTATGAAGCCGGTAAATCAAATACGGATGCTTAGGGTAAGAGCAATAGTAAAATAAACTTCTGGCCCCCAGGTGGGCGCGTTTCGGTTGTGTATTAAACGATGTCGATATTAACAAAAGATCCGTCAATATTAACAAAAGATCCATTTTATCATTTCTTTTATCAGAAATCAAGGGGCTGAGGTTACATTTGTACTTCTCATAAGCAGTTAGTTTTGGTAACGGCCCTTGTTTCTACAGGGGCCTCCTTTTTTTAGATCCTTTTATGGATCTGCTTTTGTGAACCATCCTGATTGATGCTATAATCTTTTGATCAGGATTAGTGAATAAAAAAAAAGCGGTTCGAAATAACCGGCCTTCGTCCTGGCTGTCGAAGCGCTGTCATGCTGAGCTTGTCGAAGCAGTGTCATGCTGAGCTTGTCGAAGCACTTTTAATCCAAACTGACGCATTCAGTTTCTTGTGCCACGAACCGGGGATTAGGTTTTATACACGGTTCGTGTTGGCGGCAGTTAAAAGTCGCTGTTAATTTGTTTAGATGTTATTATTCCTGAAGTCAATATTTTTATGTAGTTTCTATCCTGTTTCCCCCTCTGGGGGTCTCCCATTTTCAAGTAAATACCAAAGACAGAAAATATCTTCCGATGGCTATCGGGATGGGAAGGAAATGTATTAAGTATAGAGAAGAGCGATGATTCCATTAGTTTTTGCCGTTCGTGAGGCAAATGCTTCAAACGCTAAGCGTAACACCAACCGTGGTGAGCCGATGATTGGAACACCAACGGGGGATGAAATATGAACCTGCTACTTTTCCGGTCGGGAAATCCATTCTTTTGCTTTTGGCAATTGATCCATCATAAAGCCTTTTGTTTGGCCGGGAATGAGGTTGCCGAAAATGTCAGTGAAGGTTTTTATGGCTTTTTGTTCAGTCACAATGGCGATCTTTTTCCACTGGGTGAAGTAAATAAAACCAAGCAGGGCGTCTTTGATCCATGCTTCTAGCGTATAATTGCTAAGGGGCGTATTGATTACAAGGAGATAATTTATTTTTCCATGTTCCTTGTATATCTTTTCTACTATTGGATTGATGATCTCATCATAATCTTTGCCGGTGATCACATCATTTGCTTTAAACGCAGCAACGAAAGGGGGCAGGCCTTGAATAACTTCAATCATAAAAAATAATTTAAAAATTGAATGAGGCGCATGACTAATTAAAAGTAAATCAAAAATCTGCTGTTTGATGTCGGATGCCTGATTTCACCACAAGGCTTGTGCCAGTAAACAAACTAATATCTCCATTTCCTCTTTTGGTTAATTTGTGTTTCCGGAGTGGATGTCATCTCGTTTTCCCCCTGTAGTTTTCCAAGATATCAGCGCTGGGCCAGTTGGAGCTTTAATTATATGAGGTCTGAATTGCAGTTTGGCGAAAGGCAACGGTAACTGTAGGCGCGGACGTCAACAGCAGCAGGGGGAAGATCGGAAAGAGAAGATTTCATGATATAAAAATAAATTTATAATTTTAATAATAGATTCTGTTTCAAATGATAAGTTTTAAATTGTTATTAATGACGCTTAATAAATTTGATACATTAGATAAAATGGAACAAGCAGAAGCTGTATGGGAAGTTACTTTTCTTGCAGATAGAAAAGAAACAGATTTAATCGGAAAGTTTTAAAATACTCATATGAAGTATCTAATTTTATCAGTTCTGACTTCTATAACTCTTACTGCCATTGCTCAAACAGAAATAAAAATTCAAGACGTCAAAAACCACATTGGTGATTCAGTTAAATTGGTAGCAAAGATTTATGGCGGAAAATATTTTGAATCATCTCAACGTACACCAACATTTTTATATGTCGACGGGAATTATCCTAAGGCGCCTTTAACTCTTGTGATATGGGGTGATATAAGGAGACAATTTAATGTAGCTCCCGAAACAAGTTATACTGGCAAAAATGTAACAATTACGGGAAAGATCGTGTTATATAAAAACAGGCCGGAAATTATTATTACCGACCCAAAACAAATCCAATAGTCCAACGAACAATGCGGGAAATACAATGAGAATTCAAAATCTTTCCGCTCTGCCGCAGGGCTCCAGATCTGTGCATGAGCGTTACTTTGTGCCATTTAATTGAACTCTTTCATGTAAAAATTATCCATATTCCCTGTTTAATCCAATCTTATCAATTCCAATAAACCTTTCTCTTTCTCAGTGTAATAATCAATTGCGCTACTATGTTTCCAGTCTATTGGATGCTTTACAAATCCTGCTCTTTCCGGATTTTCATGCAGATCATGAATCCTTTGATTGTACATTTCTTTATTCGAAAGAAAAATGAATGATTTTCGTGCTGTCAGAATGTCCCTGCAATCAATAAAATACGGGAACATTCTTAAATGAGCCATCTGTGATGGATACAGAACTGGGTGTACCAAATGTATCGTAAGGATTGCCGGCCTGGATCAAAGGCGTAAGCATACCGGAAAAATTTCCATCTATATGCCCATTATGGTAAGAGGTAATATTAACACTAGTACTATCATACGGCGCATATACGTATTCATTCGTATTATTATAATCGGTAACAAACATCGGTCCGTATCCACTGATATATTTGTAGTTTCCAGTTCTTAGGCTATCTGTAAAGAGACTCAAAGTAATTTCACCTGTAATTCCTGATCCGGCAAGTAAAAAATAACCGGCATTTTTGGTCACGCTTAACGTATAGCCCGAGTAGACGCTTTGGTTATCAGCATCGTCAACGCTGATGTTCACAGCATTACCATTGATTTTGTAGCTTAATGTTGCAGTAGTTCCTTTTGTTGAACGCAGCATGGCATCAGGAATCGATTGTTTTAAGCAGGATGAGAAAACTACCATCAATATAGTACCTATTAAATAATATTTCATAATTAATAATTGTTAGTTGGTAAAAGATTAATATTCTGTATCTCTTCTTCCAAATCCAAAAGATTTTGATATTCCAAGGCTAACCATATTATTGGACCCCCCATGTGCAATCACTGTTTCATAACGAAGATTTACATCAAAAGATACATCGGATATATAGAACAGGTAGCCTGTACCTGCTGCAAATATTACTCCGTGGTATTTTAAATTTACATCTTGGCCATCTTTCCCCTCTAATGACGTTACTCCATATATATCATAGCCAACTTGTGGCTCCACATAAAACCCTTTGCCGCTTCCATCGAGTGTATATCGGTACCCAACTTTTAAAGGACACATTACGGTACCATAACGATCATCAATTGGAAAAATATTAGCTCCTATTTCCAGCGTAGCATCGTTGCCTTCGGTGACCGGAAATCCTGTTTTGATAAATGCACCAAAACCCATTTTATAATCCTTTGTGCCGTTTCCTACCAGCTTCATTACACCCAGTTGTGCATTTGCCTGTATGATGAAAAAAAACAGAAGGAATGTGGCGAATAATTTTTTATTCATAGCAGTTGTTTATTTTGAAATAGAAACCAAATGTAGTTTTTTTTAGAAAACGAAAAATAATTTCCGCTCTGGCGCACGTCTCCGGACCTGTGCATGAGTGTTACTTTCTCCCATTTAATTGAACTCTTCCATGTAAAAATTATCCATATTCCCTTTTTAATCCAATCTTACCAATTCCAATAAACCTTTCTCTTTTTCGATAAAGAAAATCTATTTTTTAAACAACTTTATCCCCATAGAAAATATTTCTTTCTGCATCCAACAGAAAAGTATTTTGATTTTCGATAATCAGTTTCCGATATTGATTCACTTTTATCCAATATAAAATCCATATTATTATTAGAACAATTGCTATCCATGATTTTATTACCGGAATTAAAAATAAAATGTAACAGATATTCCAACTGAGTCCTAAACTATATGTTGGTTTAGTTTCTTTTACCGGGATTTGTAATTTCCCGCATTCCAATGCAATAGCTTGAGCAATTTTATTTACAACAATAAATTGCCAGTAAAAATTAAACAAAGGAATACATAAAAGCCAAACATTTGCTGAAGGCATTTTTCTATTTTCAGAAGAAATTGCCTTTAAAGTATTTTGCAAAGTGATCAGAAAAAAGATTGCCGGTAATATAAATAAACCAAGGAATAAAAATTGATAGGCTGGAAGCATTGCAGTTAATTTGTTGCAATATTAATTACTTTTTAAAAATTAAAATTTTTAGGTCACTGGTGTTGGCGCATCTGGTTGCGCGAGTAAACGAATTCTTGCACAGCGTGCCTTACACTTTATTTTTCTTCCACTCATTATATTCATTAACTATTTTTTCCACATCCTTCCAGGTATACCCGCCTGATTGAATTTTCTTCACCAAGGCATTATCGTCTTTGAAATATTCAGATGCAGAATCCACAAAAAAGTTCCTTCTGTTTTTCCAATAGGTAGAGGTCATCTTGCTGGCTATAGCTTCTCCTTGCCTTATACAAAGCCACGAGGTTGTAATGTCATCATATCTATTCAAATCACCCCTGCTTCCATAAGTGTACAAAGTCACCGCGCCGCGAAAAACTACATAAAACCATTGCCTTTCCGGCTTTTCATGGGGACCGTTTACGTACCCTGCCAGGCGGTCAAACTCATTGGTTATACCGGCATCAGTTGTGTATATGATAGTTTTGATACTATCGCTATTGATCGGTTGAGTCTTGGATGTTTTATCTGTTTTAAATAGAATCGGTATCGACGCAGGGCCTTCAGGAAATGTTGCGAGGCCTTCCATTATCGTTCCATTCAGTAAAATGATTTTTGCTTTAGAATAAGGTTTAGCATGCGCTACCGGAACCATTAAAAGCATAGCGAACATAATAAATAAATACTTCATTGAATTAGTGCTTTGTATTTTAAAAAGGAGGTTTTGTGTTGATCAGATGGAAAAAGCTTATTGAGTAAATTTTAATACTGTGCCTTTTTCACCACAAGCCCATCCATGATTAGCGTCAGTAAAATGCAATTCCATAAAGTAGTTTGATGCCAACGCTACTACTTTTCCCGATGTTTTTCGGCCATCTGTTGATTTATAAATATTTGAGCCCGAGGCAAAACCAGTATTGTTAATGAAGGGTATATTATAGATATCAAAGGATATATTATAGATATCAGATGTATCAATAAAGTTTATTTTCTGCCATCCTGTAGTAAGAGTGTCGCTGGCTACAGGAGAAGGTGTGTTATGGTTGTTGTCTTTTTTGCAAGATGCAAAAAGTACAAAAGATGGAAATGAAAGGATAAACAGTATCTTCTTCATACTTTAGAAATTCAAAATTATAACGGGGAAAGTTGCAAAATATTATAATTTAATTGCTATACATAAATCACTTCCCTCAACACAGACCCTTATATAAAATTTCATAAAATCGTTTGCTAACCGCTTTTAGCAACACTTGTAAGTTGTTCACTGTCACGGCGCTAAAAACGTTTGCGACCATGGTTCGTGTCACACGAAACACATTTTAATCCGGTTAGTGGAAAGTGTAATCTTGCTACAAATTATTTACACTGTCATGCTGAACCTGTCGAAGAGCCTGTCGAAGCACGCTTATCGAAGCACTGTCATGCTGAGCCTGTCCAAGCGCTGTCATGCTGAGCCTGTCGAAGCACACTGTTCTTAATTTTGATCTTTGAAGATCATTAAGTGCTGTCATGCTGAACTAGTCGAAGCACTGTTCTTAATTTCAACGTTTGAAGATCATTAAGTGCTGTCATGCTGAGCTTGTCGAAGCACTGTCATATTGAGCCTGTCGAAGCATTGTTTCATCTTTCACCGCTACACTTGGTTTCTTGCCCTCCACAAAAAACAAACGTTTTCCACCGGGGAGGCGAAAAGAATAATCGGGCGCTTTGGTAGCGCTTCCGATCTTTATTTTGTCTTCGTGGATCACCTCGCGGTAAGCCTCTGCATTTCCGGCTGAATTGTTCATATCCCAACCAAGCGCTTTAAAAAAAGGATCAATAAAATCTTTACGAGTTAGCGCTTCGTTGTAATCGCTTTTTTTATAAGAAGGCAATTGTTCATGAAAACGTTCTACCAGCGCAGCGATTTGTGAATGGGCTTCTTCTTTTGAATACATTGGCAGTTCGGGTTGATAAGAATTTAATGAATCAAACTGTAATTGTTTTTTTAATTAAAAATCAGCTTTTATTTCTTAACAGCAACAGTTAGAATATTTCCAGCATTTCTATGATCAAATATACAGTTATCTCCTAAAAGTTCTATGAGAAAAATACAAATCCCAATTATTTCTTTCTTTATTGGATTAATGACTCTTAATATACTTTTTACTTCTCATCCTAAACGCAAAGTGGGTTAACGATTGCCACAAAAAAGAATTACCAATTTCAATAACTTTTCTTATGCCAGATAGATAGCTTTCACAATTCCCGCGGGTATAAATGTCTTATTCATCGATTTTTGCAGGTGGCCGTTTTTATTAAAATAATATTCAAGAGAAACAGCAGTTACAATAAGCGTTTGGGATGATGTAGGTGTGGGCAATGATATGATTTGGCCAGGCACTGGTTGGTCATTATAATCAAAATTTAAAGAAGTGCTGAAACCACCTGTGTTGCCCCCATTTTTCAAATCATAGCCGGCTGTTGCGATATGGCATTTCACTAAAACCGTACCGGCAGGCGCCAGAATCTCTTTGGCAGGCACAAAGGCCGGTATTTTCATTTGCAGCATGTCTTCAGCCGCTTTCGTTACTTCCAAAGAAACCCTCCACCTCTCTGCGATCGTATCCCCTTCTGTGAAGCTAAAGTCGTTCAAAAACGGCAGCGGATCACATGGTTGCTCCGGGTTAAATCCGGATCGTAACCAACGGCACAGATCAGATACAAGCCTCGTTTGCATTTTATTATCTGCCGGAAACGGGATCACCGGAAGAAGTTGTTGCCGCAGAATTTTTCCGGCACCGGATGCTTTACCAAATTCACCCGCCCGCTTTTTGGTGGCTTTGGTTTGTTTTATACTACCGGAAACAGAACGCGCATAATATTTGTCGCCGCGTTTATAAAACACGATGTTTTGTATTCTTCCGGTGATCTGCAAATTAATTTGTGATGGCATAATAATATATTTTATAATGATAATTAAAGCATCTTTCCCCGCCGGTTAAAGTATAAATACTCCATGTCTTAAGTATATCATCTTCATAGCATAGCCGTACCATCGCCCACTCAAGTCCGGCATAAGTCCGGCATATCCCGGACTTAACACGGTATTATACACAAGGAAGCCCCTATGAAAACGTACGGAGGTAGCAGTTTAGTGTTGCTGCCGGGGATTCTTCTGATAAAGCGTTTTCAAATAATGCATTTGAGCACCGTTTATATTAAAATAATTCCTCTTCATGAACATTATAAGTGGAATCAAATACTGGAATCAAAGGAAAAGAAGATACTTTCCATAAGGAATAAAGGGAAGATGATGCACAACGGGTGTTGCTATTTGATCCGGCGTTGCAACAATAATTTCCGGCTGCCCCTTAAAATCCTGCAAATTTTCGGTAACAACATAAAATTCCCGGTGAATGATATTCTGAATCAAAATAGTAACATAAACCGGAGCATTGCCGGGAACTATATTTCACACTCCGGAACCGTTATTTTACAACGTTATTTCCTTTTAAGCTTCACCTTTAATTTCAATCGTTTTGGACCGCAGGGAAGCTATAACAAAAATCACAATCAAATGCGCAGATATCGTAGAATGTAGTTGCCTTTCGTTGCCTAAAACATTTTCCTCGTTTTATTTTAACCTAAGAGCAATTCGTCTTTTTTGAGATTGTTCTGCGACATAATTTATGAATCATCCGATGTTCCAATAATTAAAGTTTTATCCGCAATGTTCCACCGTAAGTTGCAGGATCGCCAAGATGAACAGCACCAAAATCATACGCATACGCAATGTATTTTTGATTACCGGTATTTCTGCTCCAGAAAAATACATCGAACAATTTGGAGCTAACGCCGATTTTCAAATTAATAAGATGGTAAGGTGATTGTTTGATCGTATTGGCCAAATCAAAAAACTCGGTGCCCAAATATTTCCATTCCACCCGTCCAATCAGTTTTACTGATTGTTTTTTATTAACCGGGTAACTATATTGAGCCGCAAGCATGGAAGTAATATCGGGCGTAAATATTTGTTTGCGACCATTCAAATCAACAGCCTGCCCGTTTTGCGATACTTTTAATGAGGTAAATCTGGCATTTGTGTAACCAAAATTGTAATCTACTTCCAGGCCCTTCAAAGGAGTGGCGGCGGCTTCAAGTTCGGCGCCTTTGCTGGTAAGCTTTCCCGTGTTTTTTGTAACGGTAATCGCTTCCGGTAAAATAAGTGTCGGCACCTGCGCATTGGTTACAGTGGTTACAAAAAACGCAACATTTAATCGAAGCCGGTCTTTAAAAAAAGTGTTTTTAGTGCCGGCTTCCAGGTTATTACTGTATTCCGGTTTGTAAGGATAAAGTGGCGGCTGGGAAGGGTCTGAAGACAATTGTGTTAATCCTCCTGTCCGGAATCCACGATTGTAAGTAAGGTAAACATTGCTGTTGTCAGCTACTTCGTAATTCAAACCGAGCTTTGGTGAAAAAGCACTGAAGTTGGCGCTGGCGGAAGTATCCGGCTGTGTTACTAACGCAGGTTGGCCATCTTTCTGGTATTCGCCTTCCACTGCCAGTTTTTTATTTTCATAATCATATCGGATGCCCGCAATCAGGTCAAGTTTAGGAAACATAGAATAAGTCGTTTGCCCGTAAAGAGCAATACCTGTATTCGGATGCCCGCAATCAGGTCAAGTTTAGGAAACATAGAATAAGTCGTTTGCCCGTAAAGAGCAATACCTGTATTTTTTGCAGTAGTGGTATTGATGGTTGAAAAATTTACATCAGGCGCTCCCAGCAGCGCCGCATCTTTTCCAAAATGAGTAGCCTGTTTGGTCGGGTTATCCTGGTGAAAAAAATAAGTGCCGGCAGTCCATTTGAAACGCGCACCCGTGGTTGGCTGTGAACTGAACCGAAACTCCTGGGTAAAAACTTTTACCTTATTCCATTGCCCCGGGTAATTGTTTATAATAGAAACGGCATCAGCAGCAGAAAAATCGCCATCGAGCGGCGCATCATAATAGCGGTGATTTTGCTGCCATGCTGAGACGGACGTAAAGTTGAACGCACTGCCGGAATATTGCACATTAAGCGATGCATTCAATGTATTATCTATCATGGTGGCAATTGCGTTCTGGGCTAATTTAAAAGGATGGGCGAAGGCTTCATCAGCTCCGTTTACCAGGGTGAAAGCGCCGTCGTTTTTATTATTCTGATGCTTTACATTCAGCGTTAAATCCCATCTTGGAGCCGGAAGAAACCGGATATAATAATTGCCCGTTATTCCTTGTTGTTTGTCGAATGAAGTGTTATTAAAGGTATTGGTATAATATCCATCCCGTTTGTTATATAACGCTGCCGCACCAAAATATAATTTGTCTTTGATCAGTGGCGTGCGGATGCCTGCACTGTACCTTTGAAGATTATAGTTTCCCAAACTCGCTTCAGCAAAACTTTCGGTATGGTTTGTTGGCTTTTTTGTGATGATATTGATAACACCGCCCATTGCATTTCTTCCATATAAAGTTCCCTGCGGGCCACGCAATACTTCAACCTTGTCAATGTCAAAAAGGGTGGAAATGTAAGTATCAAGGCTGAATTGATTTACGCCATCAATGTAAGTGGCAACGGCCGGATCATACGAAGTAGTAACAATGCCACGAACAGAAGTGACGTTGCGTTGATCTCCTGAATTATTTGAAAATAAATTCGGAGAAATCGCAGTAAGATCTTCACTGTTCCACAACCGGTATTGCTGCACCTGCCTGGCTGAAAGTGCCGTAACGCTAATCGGTACTTTCTGCAGCAATTCTTCTTTTTTTTCTGCGGTCACCACCACTGCGTCAAGTTTTACCAGGGAATTCTGAAGTTGAAAATTTAAAGTGGCTCCGGTTTTACTAACGCTCACCGGCTTATTTTCATCTGCATAACCAACAGCCGAAACAACCACCACATATTTTCCCGGGTTTACATGGTCTAAGCGATAATTTCCTTCATGGTCTGTAACGGTTCCTTCGGTTGTATTCAGCAAATGAATATTGACATTGGCAACAGGATCTGATTTTTCATTGATGACTTTCCCCGTTATTACCTGGCCTCGCGCCACAGCGCAAGTCATCAACATTAAAAGAAAAAATAAATTCCTGGGTAACCGTCCGGACATCTGATTGAATTTTAAATTAAAAATCTATAGAATAAGTTGTTTTACTGTGTTGGTTTGCAAGGTAGCATGAGAAATTTATTCCTGAAAGAAGGTTTTTTGAAACAAAAGGAAAGTTGACATCGACAGAAGGTAATAAGGTGGAATAATCCCTTTAGAATTAAAAGCTTCCGTAACTCAGGTTACAGAAGCTAATAAGGGTCAAGGGAAGGAGGTGATGTGGTGTTACTAAGCTAATAAGGTTAAAATCTATTGTATAAAACGGCAAAACGTGTGGCAGCCTGCATCAATTTTCTGAAATTCACCTCGGTTCAGACAAAATCGAAATACTGCTTTACAATTAAAACTTTGCCGTTAATAACAGATACATCTAAATTGAACCCACTTTATTACCTTGTGAAGCAATCAATTTGAAAAGAATTAGTTTCCGATAACTTCATCAAAAAGATTCGATTATTTATATCTTCCAAAAACCTTATTACCTTAGTAACCTACAGACCTACACTGAACCACCTTATTACCTTATTACCTTATTACCAATCAATATGAAAAGAATGAATAGTTCGGGATAACTTCATCCAAAACAATCGATTATTTTCCTTCCGGCTATTTTAAAAAGAACTGCAAGGATGCCAGCGCAGCGGTGCCACTAACAGATTGGTCTTTTTGTTTGCTCACAATATATACATCGTGCATCCTTCCATCGCTTACCCGCGTTATTGAAGAATTTAGAGAAGCGAATTGTGGTTTGGTACCTGCCGATCCGTTTTCCTTTACTCCGGCAAAAGAAAATTCACCTATCTTTTCTCCCTGAGGAGAATCCAAATGCACCTCAAAAGTGTATCCTGAAACCGGTGGTTTTTGCCACCCCATATTTAATGAAGCACGAGAAATGTCCGTGAGATCAATGCTATCGATTTTAAACCAACCTGTGTTTTGCGGGATCACTAAATAAGTTCTGCCACCGAAAGTTGCTTTACTGAAACCATCCATTTTCGTAACAGTTTCAAAAGTCATGTTGCTGTTTCTCAATTCAATGGAATTGCTTCCCATGAGAGGGCGTATATTCGGTCCCGGATTATCAGTGTAGGCAGCATAAAGTTTAAGGATGCCATTTGCTTTTACCGGTTTATGCATAGTTGCGTCTACTGATCCGCTTTGAGGTAACGATTTTATTTTTGCATTTTGGTTAGCAAGGGATAAAATCCACGAAACTATTTGTTTCGCATCACTCTCTTTCAAATTAGGATGTGCTGCCATCGGAACCGTTCCCCAATTTCCGCTTCCGCCGTTTATGATTTTTTGGGCAAGCGTAGCCGTAGCTTTTGGATTATTTTGATATCGTTGTGAAACCTGGACAAACGCCGGTCCCACAGATTTTATGTCTACTTTGTGGCAACCCTTACAATCCAGTGAAAGCATAAGATTTTCAGCTGCCAGTTGCTGTGATAATGCCTCGTCTCCCACGGCAGCGTTTTCTGATTCCTCTTTATAATTAGCGGTAACGATCAGGTTATTCAAATCCACTTTTGACGTGTCATCTTTATCGCTGATATCAACCTTGTATCTTACCGGGTGCCCGGGGAAATAAAATGTTTTATTTCCGGCAATATTAATATCAACAGTCGGCGCAGCATTGCCAGCATATACATCAACTGCATTACTGGTTGAAGAAGCTTTTTTATCATCCGTCACCTGAACAGAAACGAGGTAATCGCCGGCTTTGCTAATCGTGTATTGAAGCTTAGGTTCTTTCGTTTCTTTCTGTATCTTATTACCAATGTGCCAGGTATAAGAAACCGCATCATTATCCGGATCTTTTGCATCTACCGTTGCGGTTATTTGCAAAGGAAGATCACCGGAAGTTTTATCAATATGAAGAGAAGAGATTTCAGGAGGGCGGTTGCCACCATTGTAATCTATTCGTGCAAGGCCTGCATCGTCATTTTTTGCAAACCAGCCACTTCCATATTCCAATACGTATAACCTTCCATCAGGCCCGACTTCCATATCACTTGGATTATTAAATTTGGTGTGTAGCATAAATGGTTCCATGTTGTCGAAATCGCCATTCGGCCTCATGGTCACCACTTTAATCCAATCACGTATCCATTCATAAATAAACAGCTTCCCGTTGTAATAATCAGGGTATCTTGTTGAATCCGGGTACATATCGGTGTAGTACACAGGGCCACCCATAGCGCACCGGCCACCGCTTCCTACCTGGGGAAAATCTTTCGACTCGGCATAAGGATACCAGATATAGGCCGGCTGGGCAGGTGGTAAAATCCTTTTACCCGTGTTATTCCTTGAATCGTTTACTGCTCCTTGCGGATCGAATAACTGACCCGATTTGCCGGTGGCATAATCATACTGCCGGTAAGGAATATTGTTGGCAATAAAAAATGGCCATCCAAAAAAACCGGCTTTTCTTGCCTGGTTGTATTCATCATAACCACGCGGCCCGCGCGTTGCGATGCTGTCATTATTTGCATCCGGTCCTACTTCACCCCAATATAAAAAGCCAGTCTTCTGATCTACTTCGATTCGGTAAGGATTACGATCACCCATTACATAGATCTCCGGCCTGGTGCTGTCCTCACCTTTCGGAAAAAGGTTTCCATCGGGAATGGAATAAGTGCCGTCTGCGTTAATGTTAAGGCGAAGAATTTTTCCACGCAAATCATTCGTGTTGCCTGCACTGCGACGATCATCATAATGTTCATAGCCGGGACGGTCATCCAAAGGCGCAAAGCCATGCGTATTGAAACCTTTACCGGGTTCATCAAAAGGGGTCGTGTTGTCGCCGACTGATAAGAACAGCTGGTGGTCTTTGCCAAAAGCGATAGAGCCACCGGTGTGACAACAAATCTCCCTTTGCTCCTGGACCTGAAGTATTATTTTTTCAGATTTCGGATCAATGGAATCGTTATTAAAAGTAAAGCGTGAAAGGCGATCCACAGAAGTATCAATCGGGCTATAATAAATATATACGTAATGATTTTTGGCAAAATCAGGATCTTTCTTAATTCCTAAAACGCCTTCCTCAGAATTTACGCCAGGGGTATGTTGCGTACGCCAGTAAACATTCAAAAATCCAACTTGTTTTACGTTCCTTGTCTGATGATTATACATCATAATTTCACCACGACGCTGCGCCACGAGGATATCAAGATTTGGAAGAATGGTCATTTCAGTGGGTTCAAAAAAAGTTCCCTTTACCAGTTGAGTTTTCGTAAACCTGTCTTCCGCAGGGATTGGCGGCGTTTTCACTTTTGCATAATCCAGTTCTTTATTATCATCCATAGCGTATTTAATTCCACCAAGAAGATGTTTTAAAAAATTCGGTTCTGTGTACGATTCAGAAGTATGCCCAAGTGCAGTATACCATGCTCTTCCGCCATCATAATTATGATACCACGCCATCGGGTGATTGTTGCCGTTGGTGCCTCCTTTATAACTTTTTTCATCTATGGTCAGCAATACATGAAGACCACTATCCAGATTTTTAAAATTATACCACTCGTCTTTTCTCACCCATGGGTCAGGCAATCCTTTGGTGGAAATATTGTCTTTATCAACTACATGTAAAGTGCCGTTTTGCTGTTCTTCCGGATGTCCGTTAAAAGTAGCACCGACCAGCCTCTGGTACCAACCCCAATGATAGCCGGCATCTGTTGCGGCGTGTACTCCCACAAAACCTCCGCCTGCTTCAATGTATCTTTGGAAAGCGTTTTCTTCATAGTTATTGAGAAGTATATCATTGTTATCCGTAGTACTTAAAAATACTACAGCCGCATACTGTTTTAGTGTGTCTTCGTTGAACATCGCAGCGTTTGAAGTAGTGTCAACCCGGAAATCATTTTCCTGCCCAAGTTTATAGATCGCTTTTACACCATCGGCAATTGATGCGTGATGAAATCCTGTTGTTTTTGTGAATACCAATAGTTTGGGTTGGCCTGATCTTTTGTTACAACCGGTTAAAGACAAAAGCGAAACAAAAATCAGGAGAGCAGCGACGCGTATACCGTTTTTCATTGATACTGTTTATTGTAAAATCTTAAAAAAATGAAAGTAGTTGTTAATTACCAAATAGAAATGGATAAATTAATATTTTACCGTTACGCAACAAATTGCGTATGGTGAAATCTTCTGTGAATATTTTCAATTGGTATAGAACAGAAATTTTACTTAGCTTTCGGCCCTCAAATCATTTTTCATACCCTGATGATCCCGATACTTTTTTGAATCAGCAAAAGAGTATCGCTGATAACCTGTTTTTTATTCATTCTTAACTGAGTTGTTGCTAAAACTGCGAACACCGGAAACCGTTGTGTTACTCACCGACAGGACAAGTCCTTATTGGCTTAACGTCTTCGATTTTCAAAAAATATCATAGACTACGATATAGCTGTGCTGAAAAAAGAAGCGGTGCAATTGGTGAAGGTAATAGGCAAGGAATACAATTTTAAAATTTGGAAATGGTAAAATAAAATGGAAGTACATCATCACCCAAACGTAGAAAAGAAAGGATTCAAAGAATATTTCCTGGAATTCTTAATGATTTTTCTTGCCGTAACGCTTGGATTTATTGCAGAAAATATTCGTGAAAAAATCACAGAACATCATAGAGCTAAAATTTACGCTGCGGAAATGGTGAATGATCTTGTATCAGATACAGTTGATCTGAGAACGTATATCAATTACATGACCAATGCAGATCATAATGTGGACACACTCTTTCAATTGCTTTCCGCACGCGAGCCGAAAGAAATTGCTTCAGGCAAACTTTATTGGTATGGATTATTTGGAGCAGCAGGAGGAAGTTTTGTGCCTAATGATGCCACTTTTGAGCAAATGAAGAGTTCCGGCTCCCTTAGTTATTTTTCACACAGTTCCCTCGCCAAAAAAGTCGCGGACTACGACCGGCTTTGCCGAACAATGAAAACAGATGATAATAGCGATGAGGCCATTTATGTAGAAGTAAGAAAAATAAGAGCACAAATATTTGAGTTTAAATATAATGCAGAGGCTAATAATATTTACCAGGCAAACCGGGTTTTGTTTGATCAAAAAAGGGTGGATTCTTTCTTAATGAGCAATCCACCATTGCTGACGTATGATAAAACCATTTTCAATGTGTATGAAGAATTGGTACGTTCAAGATTTTTTAACCGTAAAGTGGATCGTGCGGACACGTTATACCATCGTGCTGTAGCATTGATAGAGGATTTGAAAAAAGAATAAATGGTGATTAAGTGAACAGTAAAGGAAGAAATAATAACGTTTTATATTTTATTGTTTAAAG
>Ga0207652_10000580_pt1 | contig 36803 bp, 39 predicted proteins | sample KBSC63BmetaG_FD_184334 | JGI IMG/M metagenome (GOLD analysis project Ga0207652, IMG submission 184334) | Corn rhizosphere microbial communities from Kellogg Biological Station, Michigan, USA - KBS C6-3B metaG (SPAdes) (version 2) | ecosystem: Host-associated > Plants > Roots > Rhizosphere ...
GCGGCCGCTGCGCGATGCGCAGCGCGCCATGCCGCCAGCGCGAGACGCCACCGCTGAGCTGCAGCTTCGGCAGCGTCCAGAACTGCGCGAAGACACGTGCCAGGTCCGCATCCGGCCCAAGCTCGGAGCCGATCGGCTGATCGTACTGCTGCCAGGTGTCGGTGTAGCTCCGTCCGAAGTACGTGTAGGCCCCCACACGGCGATACTGGAAGCCAATGCTGGTGGGCACGATCAGCGGCAGCGCGTACGTGGCCCGGACGTTCCACCCCAGGAGATCGGGAAAGACCTTCCGGTCGCGGGAATCGATCTGGATGTCGTCAATCAGCAGGTCGCCCTGGAGCGACGCGCGGCCGACGTTGGCGCGAACCGATCCGAACGCCGAGAGATTCGCGTTGCCCGCGGTTTCCGTGGGACGGCCGCGATCGTTCTGGACAACCTGGTAGATCATGAGCGGATTCGCGTACTGCAGATTGACGCCCCCACCCTGCCGTGGAATCACCCCGGTCTCGCCGATGGTGAACTCGAGCTGCCGGTTCGGTCGCCAGGTGAGTGCGTGACCGATGAGCATGCGGTGCCAGCGCTGCGTGACGCCGCTGTCCGCCAGACTGTCCGTGGCGGTGGTGAGCACCACGTCGTTGATGGACGCGAGGAGCGCCTTGAATTCGAAGTGCGTCCACTGCGCCGTCAGCGTGATCCGATCCAGTGCGGGCCCGTTCGCGGAGAGCACCAGCGATTCAAGGCCGTCGCCGAGCCACGCCTCGCGCGCCCGCCCGATGGACAGCACGACGCGACCCAGTCGGCCCGACGCGTAGGCATCGCTGAAATCAATGATCCCTGACGTGCTGCGGAACGGCTTGGCGCGGACGGTCGGATCGTTCCGAAATTGCGTCTCGCCGTAGGCCTCCGAGACGAGCAGCACGTCGGGCCCGCCATTCCAGGTCACCCGGACGCGTCCGAGGCCCACGAGCGGCGGGTCGCCCTGCGAGGTGGGACGCACATCCTGCCAGAGCGGATCGATGGTGCCGCCGGTGAGGCCGGTCGCCCGGAGCGTGACGGCAGCGCCGAGTCGCAGGCGGCTCGCCGTGGAGTCGGCGACGGGCTGATGCAGCAGGAATCGCGCGGTGAGTTGATTCAGGATTCGTCCGGCACACGCTGGTTCCGACGCGGCCGCGTGCAAAGCCGCCTGGATGTCCTTGACCATGAAGGGACGAAACGCAGAGACGCGTGCCGCGCCACATCCAAGCTGGACCAGACCGTCGAGCTGGACGTACGCGGGATCATCGAGCGGGAGGCCGGCGAGTGGATGCTGTGCTGCAGCCGGCCCCGCCAGGCAGGCGAGGAGCACCGCAAGCACTCCCGTCAACAGGCTGGGACGCATTACGGCTGCTCCCGGAATCCGGGTGACGCCGGCACCGGCTTCGGGTAGCAGAGACGAGTTGCAGAATTGAAAGGACTCACCGACTTCACAGGATTCACAGGATTCACAGGATTGTGGGGGGGCCGAATTACCTGGGAGCGCTCCAGTTGCTGACCGACGGCGACTGATTTGGGAACGGCACCGTGAGAATCCTGTGCATGCTGTCAATCCTGAAATCCTGTCTCGCCGGGGCCCGGGTCAGCCGATGAGAGTGAACACCTTCAGCTGACGAACCGGCTCTTGGAGCGCCCGTCCGTACTCCCGACACGATCGCGCAGGCTGGCAATGAGCGCGGCCTGCGGAGAAAACTCCGGCACGAGCTCCTGCAGCTTCCGCAGAATCAGGCGCTCATCACGGGCGCACAGCGCATCCCAGAGCTGATCGAGCGCGCGATCCAGGGACGCCGGCGACGCGGTGCGCACGATCCGGATTTTCTCGTAGCGCGTGGGGAGGGTCTCCTCACTGGCTGAGATGAGCTGCTCGTGCAGCTTCTCGCCCGGTCGCAGTCCCGTGAATACGATGGGAATGTCCACATCGGGCTCGAGTCCCGACAAGCGGATGAGATTGCGCGCCAGATCCACGATGCGCACGGGCTGCCCCATTTCCAGCATCACGATCTTGTCGTGCGCCTCCTCCAGCACGGAGGACTGCAGCACGAGTTGCACGGCCTCCGGAATGGTCATGAAATACCGGCTCGCCTCGGGATGCGTCACCGTGACGGGTCCGCCCCCCGCGATCTGCTCGGTAAAGAGCGGGACGACCGACCCGTTGCTGCCGAGCACGTTACCGAAGCGCACGGCCACGAAGTGACGCGCCCGCCCGGCGTTCATCGAGAGCACGATCAGTTCCGCCAGCCGCTTGGTTGCGCCCATGATGTTGCTCGGGCTCACCGCCTTGTCCGTGGAGATGAGCACGAATTTCGCCCCGAATTCCGCCGCGAGCTGCGCGACATTGCGCGTGCCGAAGACATTGTTGTGCACCGCATGCGCCAGGTGCGCTTCCATCATGGGCACATGCTTGAACGCCGCGGCGTGATAGACGAGCTCCGGTTGATACTCGTGGAAGGCCCGCTCCACGTCCTGCTGCTCGCGGATGTCACAGATGAGCGGGTGCAGTTCGAGCGCGGGCTGCCGGCGGCGCAGCTCCTGCTCGATGAGGAACAGCGCGTTCTCGCTGCGTTCCAGCAGCACCATGGCACCCGGGCCGTATTCCGCGATCTGCCGCGCCAGCTCCGCGCCAATGGACCCGCCCGCTCCGGTAATGAGGACGCGCCGTCCCAGGATGTCCGAGCGAATGAGCGAGGTGTCCAGATCCACAGGATCGCGCCCCAGCAGGTCTTCCACCTGGACGGCGCGGACTTCGCTGATCTGCACCCGGCCGCTGAGCGCGGCAATGGCCGGCAGAATCTTGAACGGCAGTCTGGTCGCCAGGCAGCGGTTGACGATGGCCTGAATCGCGTCCCGCGGTGCCGATGGGATGGCGATGATGATCTCATCGGCGGGATTCCGGGCGAGCACCGGCGCCAGTTGCACCGTGGTGCCGAGTACCGGTACGCCGTGGATGTGAAAGCCGGTCTTGTTGACATCATCGTCCACGAAGCCGACCGGCTGGTAGCCCAGACGCGGGTTGTTCTGCATCTCGCGCAGCAGCAGTTCGCCGGCGTCACCCGCGCCGATGATCAGCACCCGGCGCGGACGCGGCCCCCCGGCCGTGGACCGGCGACTTTCCCGCAGCGCGCGCAGCGCGAAGCGCACGCCGCCGATGAACATGACCGTGAGCAGCGCGTCAATGATGATCACTGACCGCGGGAACACGTACGCATGTCGCGTGAACACCAGCGAGGCCGTGAACAGCACGCTGCTGATGCCGACCGCCTTGAGCAGGGCGAACATGTCGCTCATCCCGACGTATCGCCACCAGCCGGTATAGAGGCGGAAGACCGCGAAGGCGAGCAGGCGGAAAATGACCAGCGGAATGAGCGTGACCCAGAACGTGCGCAGGTAGGCGGCCGGGATATCGCCATCGAAGCGCAGCACGTAGGCCAGGGCGTAGCTCGCCACGACGAGCATCAGGTGAACGCTGATGACCAGCAGCCGCCGGTGGCGGAACGTCAGCGCCAGGATCCGGCGCTCGGCGTCGTCCGTCGCGGCCGTCGCGGAGATTTCATCCGTGTAGCTCACCACGAGTTCAGGATTCATCTCCCGTAGAACTCCCGGATGGCGCCGATCGTCTCGTCCTGCTGCGCTTGCGTCAGCTCGGGGAAGATCGGCAGGGAAAGGGCTTCGCGCGCCGCGCGCTCGGCTTCCGGGCAGCTTCCTTCCGTATAGCCGAGGTAGGAGAAACATGGCTGCAGGTGCAAGGGGAGCGGATAGTAGATGGCGTTGCCGATGCCCTTGTCCCGGAGATGCGCCTGCAGCGCGTCCCGCCGTTCGGCACGGATCGTGTACTGGTTGAAAATGGATTCGTTGTCCGCATCGATGACCGGCGTGCGCACGCTCTCCACATCCGCGAGCGCATCGTCGTAGTACCGCGCATGGGCGCGGCGGGTGGCGCTCCACTGGTCGAGGTACGGCAGCTTGGCCAGCAGGACGGCCGCCTGCAGCGCGTCGAGGCGGCTGTTGTAGCCGACTTCGTCGTGAATGTACTGCACCGCGCCACCGTGCACGCGCAGCCGACGCAGCCGTGTCGCCAGCCGCTCGTCCTGCGTGACCATCATGCCGCCGTCGCCATATCCGCCCAGATTCTTCGACGGGAAGAAGCTGAACGTACCGACGACGGCCGACTCCCCCGCCATCACCCAGCGCCCTTCGATCCGGCGGCGCGCGCCGATGGCCTGCGCCGCGTCCTCGATGAGGGGTATTCCCGACAGTGCCGCGGACAGCTTCTCGAGCGGCGCCATCTGGCCGAAGAGATCCACCGCGATCAGCGCCTTCGTCCGCGAGGTGGTCGCCGCACGCGCCTGCACCGGGGAAATGTTGAATGTCCCGGGATCAATGTCCACGAACACGGGTGTCGCACCCACGTTGTGAATCGTGCCGGCGGTGGCAAAGAAGGTGAACGGCGTGGTCACCACCTCGTCGCCCCGCCCGATGTCGAGCGCCCGAAGCGCCAGCAGCAATGCGTCCGTGCCGCTTGCGCACCCAATGGCGAATCGCGTGCGCGAGAGCTCGGCGACAGCGTGCTCCAACTGCTCCACCGGCTCACCCAGAATGAACCGCTGGTCGTCGACGACCTGCATCAGTGCGCGCACGACACCGTCCCGGATGCAGGCGTGCTGCGCGCGAAGATCGAGAAGAGGAACGGGCATGACAATCAGTCGTGGAAAGAGTTGGTCAGCGCCGACGGTCGAAGCATCGTCAGATCGGAACGGTCGCGCGTGTCAGCTCGTGCCATTCCTGCAGCGCGCGCACGCGCGGCGGACGGAACCGGAGCGCCAGGATGGCATCGCACGCGGCGTTCGCCGCCGAGAGGGTCGTCGTATACGGAATCCGATGCGCGACGGCGGCCTGGCGCATGGTGTAGTCGTCGCGCTGGGAATGCTTGCCCAGGGGCGTGTTGATGAGCAGTTGCACCTGCCCGTTCACGATGAGATCCACGCCATGCGGCCGCCCCTCGTGCACCTTGAACACGCGCTCCGCCGGAATGCCGCGTCCGCGCAGGAAGCGGGCCGTGCCCGAGGTCGCCAGGATCCGGAATCCCATCTCGTGGAACCGGCGTGCGATCGGCAGCACGGTGGCCTTGTCGGAATCGTTCACGGTGATGAGGACACTGCCGGAGAGTGGCAGTCCGTTGTCGGCGGCGAGCTGCGCCTTGCCGAACGCGCTGCCGAAGGAATCCGAGATGCCCATCACCTCGCCCGTCGAGCGCATCTCCGGTCCCAGGATCGGATCGGCCTCGCGGAACTTGTTGAAGGGAAAGACGGCCTCCTTCACGGAGACGTACGGTGGCGTGATCTCCTCGGCCAGGCCGATCGCCGTGAGGCTCTCGCCCGCCATGACGCGCGCCGCGATCGACGCGAGCGGGACGCCAATCGCCTTGGACACGAACGGGATGGTCCGGCTGGCCCGCGGATTGACTTCGAGCACGTACACCACCCCGTCCTTCACGGCGAATTGCACGTTGATGAGTCCCACCACGCCGAGCGCGCTCGCCAGCGCAATCGTGTGCTCGCGCATGGTCATCAGGTCGGACTCGCCGATGATGTACGGCGGCAGCACGCACGCGGAATCGCCCGAGTGAATGCCCGCGTCCTCGATGTGCTGCATCACCCCGCCGATCACGACGCGCTCGCCATCCGAGATGGCATCCACATCCGCCTCGTAGGCATCTTCGAGAAAGCGGTCGATGAGCACGGGCCGATCGTCCGACACGCGGACCGCGTGCTCGAAGTAATCGCGCAGGGACGATTCATCGTAGACGATCCGCATGGCGCGGCCGCCCAGGACATAGCTGGGACGAACCAGCACCGGATATCCGACGTCCGCGGCGATGCACACGGCCTCCTCGATGCTCGTTGCCGTCCCGGACGGTGGCTGCCGGACACCGACTTCGCGCGCAATCTGCTCGAATCGGCGGCGGTCTTCCGCGATGTCTATCGCGTCGGGCGGCGTTCCGAGAATGTGCACTCCGGCGCGCTCCAGCGCACGGGTCAGCTTGAGTGGCGTCTGCCCGCCCAGCTGCACGATCACACCCAGCGGCTGCTCCCGCTCGACGACCTCCAGCACGTCTTCGAGCGTGAGCGGCTCGAAGTACAGCTTGTCGGAAATGTCGAAGTCGGTCGAGACCGTTTCCGGATTCGAGTTGACCATGATGGTCTCGTAGCCCCGTTCGCGCAGCGCCAGCGCCGCCCGCACGCAGCAATAGTCGAACTCCACTCCCTGTCCGATCCGGTTCGGACCGCTGCCCAGGATCATGATGGATGGCCGTCCGGACCGCGGTGCCTCGCTCTCTTCGTCATAGCTGCCGTACAGGTACGGCGTGCTGGACGGAAATTCACCCGCGCAGGTATCCACCATCTTGTACGCGGGGCGCACGCCGAATGTCCAGCGGCGCGCGCGGGCCGCGTCCTCCGTTTCCCCGCGTGCCGCCGCGAGCTGCGCGTCCGAGAAGCCCTGCCGCTTCATGGCGCGCACATCCTGCGCACGGATGCCGGGCAGCGCGGCGTAGCGCTGTTCAGCCTCCACCATCTCGCGCATCTGCGCCAGAAACCACGGGTCCACGTGCGTCAGCTCATTGAGTTCGCTCACGCTCAGTCCGCACTGCAGCGCGCGCTTGATCTGGTAAATGCGCTCGGGTGTCGGCTGGCGGAGCGCACCGCGCAACGACTCGATCGAATCATCAGGTAATCCGTCATCCTGCGGGCGCGATCCCGTCACCCAGCCCGTCCGTCCGGTTTCGAGCGCGCGCAGTCCCTTCTGCAAGGCCTCCTTGAACGTGCGCCCGATCGCCATCGATTCGCCAACCGATTTCATCTGCGTCGTCAGCCGCGGATCAGCGGACGGAAACTTCTCGAACGCGAACCGCGGACACTTCACCACGACGTAGTCCAGTACCGGTTCGAATGACGCGGGCGTCGTTTTCGTGATGTCGTTCGCGATCTCGTCCAGCCGGTAGCCGACCGCCAGCTTGGTGCCGATCCGCGCGATGGGAAATCCGGTCGCCTTGGACGCCAGCGCCGAGGAGCGCGACACCCGGGGATTCATCTCGATGACCAGCATGTCGCCGTTCTCCGGGTTCACGGCGAACTGGATGTTGCACCCGCCGGCCTCCACGCCAATCTCCCGGATCACCGCCACCGCCGCGTCGCGCATCGCCTGGTACTCGCGGTCCGTGAGTGTCATGGCGGGCGCCACGGTGATGCTGTCGCCGGTGTGAACGCCCATGGGATCGAGATTCTCGATGGAGCAGACGATCACGACGTTGTCCGCACCATCGCGCATGACCTCGAGCTCGAACTCCTTCCAGCCGAGGACGCTCTGCTCGATGAGCACCTGACCGACCGGCGACATCTCGAGTCCGCGGCGCACGATCTCTTCGTACTCGGTGCGATTGTAGGCCACCCCGCCACCGCTCCCACCCAGCGTGAATGACGGCCGGATGATGGCGGGAAAATCCACGACGGGAATGAGCGCGAGCGCGTCATCGAACGACCGGGCGATCCCGCCGCGCGCGACGGGAAGTCCAATGCGGCGCATGGCATCCGCAAACTGTTCGCGATCCTCCGCCATGCGAATGGCGCGCGCGTCGGCGCCGATGAGCTCCACGCCATAGTGCGCGAGCACGCCGCGCTCCGCGAGCGCCATTGCGACGTTCAGCGCCGTCTGTCCGCCCATCGTGGGCAGGAGCGCGTCCGGCCGCTCGCGCTCGATGACTTGCGCGACCGTGTCCGGCGTGACCGGCTCGATGTAGGTCCGGTCGGCGAACTCCGGATCGGTCATGATCGTGGCCGGATTGGAGTTCACGAGGATCACCTCATAGCCCTCCTCGCGGAGCGCCTTCGCCGCCTGCGTGCCGGAGTAGTCGAATTCGGCGCCCTGCCCAATGACAATGGGACCGGAGCCAATGAGCAGAATGCGGTGCAGATCAGCGCGTCGTGGCACGGAGCAGATCGAGAATGATGGAATCCAGTGACCGTTCGGGGGTCCATCCGGTCGTCGCATGCAGTTTGGTGGCGGCGCCGACCAGCATGGGAACCTCTACCGGACGAACGAGTGAAGCATCGACTTGCAATTTCGCATCCACGCCAGCAAGAGCAAGGACACGCGACGCGAGCGTCGCCACATCGATCCCCGTTCCGCTGGCGACGTTGTACACCTCGCCGGGGGTGCCGCGCTCCACGAGGAGTACGTACGCACGAACCACATCGGCGACATGCAGAAAGTCGCGAATGGGACTGGTATTGCCGATGGGTGCCGCGCCGGCGCCCGTAGCGCGGAGCGCCACGGCACGCTGCACGAGCGACGGCAGGAGAAAGCGCGGGTCCTGCCCGGGCCCGCTGTGGTTGAAGGAGCGAGTCGCCACGACGCGCACGCCGTCGTGGCGGTGCGCGGCGAGCGCGACCAGTTCCTGCGCGGCCTTGGATGCAGCGTACGAATTGAGTGGTCGCAGCTCCGCCAGTTCGTCGAGCGGCTGCGCCGGTGCGGCGTGGCGGCCATACTGTTCGCCGCTCCCCACCACCAGTATCGTGGGGTCGAGCATTCCCGCCGCGCGGCGACGGGTCGCCTCTGACAGCAGGCGCGCCACCGCCACGACGTTCACCTCGAGCGCCGCCGCCGGTGCCTGGCTCACCGCCGGAACGAAAGACACGCCCGCGAGGTGAAAGACCGCATCCGGCCGGCCGCGGTCCATCGCGGTGGCGATGTCCGTATCGCTCGTGACGTCGCAGCGAATCCACTGCACGGCGTCGCGCTCATCCTGACGCAGCGCGCCGGGCGGCACGGCGTCGCTCAGACGCGTTCCGGTCACCTCCCAGCCGCGTTGCAGCAGCTCCTGGCAGAGCCACTGGCCGACGAAACCGGCGGCGCCGGTGACCAGCGCGCGCATGGCGCTACGACCGGGCGCTGTACCGCGCCAGGTCGGCGTCCACCATCATCTCGATCAGTTGCTGGAACGACACGCGCGGCTGCCAGCCCAGGCGCGCGTGCGCCTTGGTGCTGTCCGCCACGAGGAGATCCACCTCGGCGGGACGCATGAAGCGCGGATCGGTCTTCACGAATTCGCGATAGTCCAGTCCGGCATACCCGAAGGCGACGTCGCAGAGCTGGCGCACGGACCACGTCTGCCCCGTTCCGACCACGTAGTCGTCCGGCGCATCCTGCTGGAGCATGCGCCACATCGCATCCACGTAGTCACCGGCGAAACCCCAGTCGCGTCGCGCATCGAGGTTGCCGAGGCGCAGCTCGCGCGAGACACCGGTCTTGATGCGTGCGACCCCATCGGTCACCTTGCGCGTGACAAACTCCAGGCCGCGACGCGGGCTCTCGTGGTTGAACAGGATTCCCGACACCGCGTAGAGGCCATAGCTCTCGCGATAGTTCACCGTGATCCAGTGGCCGTACACCTTGGCCACACCATACGGGCTGCGCGGATAGAAATCCGTGGCCTCGCTCTGTGGTGACCCGGTGACCTTGCCGAACATCTCGCTCGAGCTGGCCTGATAGAAGCGGGCGCGCGGCGCCGTGCGGCGCACCGCTTCGAGCGCGCGGGTGACGCCCAGCCCGGTGAATTCTCCCGTGAGCACGGGCTGGGTCCACGACGTCTGCACGAAGCTCTGGGCCGCGAGGTTGTAGACTTCATCCGGCTCGCACGCGGCCACCGCTTCCACCAGCGAGTGCTGATCGAGCAGGTCGGCCGAGAGCAGCTCCACCTTGTCGACAAGGTGCGCGATGCGCTCGTATGGCGTTGTCGAACTGCGGCGGACGACGCCGAAGACGCGGTAGCCCTTCTGGAGGAGGAGCTCGGCGAGATAGGAGCCATCCTGGCCGGTAATCCCGGTGATCAGAGCAGTCGGCATCGCGCTGGTCCGTTCAGGGTGACATCACGACGCGAGTTCGCCCGGAAGGGCTGGCGGCGCGCGCGGCGCCACCGGACCGGGCGAGTCTCACGGACAAAAGAAAGGGGAGCCGACAGCGAGCTCCCCGGACATGACGAACGCTCGGACATGCCTCACGCGACGGCGGAGCCCCGCGGTGCGCGCTGGATCTTGCCTGCGTTCAGACAGCGCGTACACACCTTCACCCGCTTCACCTTGCCATCCACGAGGATGCGTGCAACCTGGAGGTTGGGCTTCCAGACGCGACGCGTGCGATTGTTGGCGTGCGAGACGTTGTTTCCGAACGTGATGCCTTTCCCGCACACGTAGCAGCTTCGATTGTGCATGGTCAACTCTCGATCAGCTCGATGCGCGCCATCTCCGCGCCGTCACCCTTGCGGTGCCCGGTCTTGAGAATACGCGTGTATCCGCCGGGCCGCGTGGCGAACTGCGGCCCGAGTTTCTGGAACAGCTTGTCGGCCGTTTCCCGCTTCTGGACGTGGCGCGCCGCGAGGCGCCGGTCGTGCAGCGTCCCGGACCGGGCCTTGGTAATCAGCTTCTCGACGAACGGCCGAAGCTCCTTCGCCTTGGCTTCCGTGGTCTCGATGGCGCCGTGCTCGATGAGCGAGGATGCGAGCCCCCGCATCAGGGCCAGCTTCTGCTCGCTGGTACGGCGCAGTTGCCGTCCCGCCTTCCGGTGACGCATGATCGTTATTCCTCGTCGTCGGGCGCTGCGGCGGCGGCCCGGCTTGGCGGAGTGCCCCAGTCGAGCACACGTACGCCATCCGGCCCTTCTTCGTAGCGCATTCCGAAATTCAGTCCCTTGCCTTCCAGCAGCACCGCGATCTCCTGCAGCGACTTCTTCCCGAAATTCTTGACCTGCAGCATCTGCTGCTCCGTCTGCCGCACGAGGTCGCCGAGTGTGCGGATATCGGAGTTCTTGAGGGAGTTCACCGAGCGAACGGAGAGCTCCAGGTTGTCGATTGACGTCTGCAACAGCTCGTGCAGCCGCTGGCCGTCCGGCGAATGATTCGGACCGGCGGCGACCATGCCTTGCGCGTGCGACCCGAAGTTCGCGAAGAACTGGAAGTGGGTCTGCGCGAGCGCGGCGGCGTAACTCACCGCTTCTTCCGGGCTGATGGTGCCGTTCGTCTCCACGGTGAGCGTGAGACGATCGTAGTCCGTGCGCTGGCCCACGCGCGTCTCGGCTACCGAGAAGTTGGCGCGGCGCACGGGATTGTAGATCGAATCGATCTTGATGAGATCGACCGGCAGCCCCTTTTCCGCCACGTGCTGATCGCTCTCGACGTAGCCGCGTCCCTTGTTCACGTAGAGATCCATGGTGATCTCGCGATCATCCTGGAGCGTGAACAGGTGGTGCGACGGGTCGATGATCTGCGCGGATGCGATCGCCTCGATGTCGGCCGCAGTCACCGGGCCGGCGGACTTTTTCCGGATACGGAGCACCGCTTCCGGCGTGTCGTCGGCCAGGCTCAGCGTGAGCGTCTTGAGATTCCCGATGATCTGATGCACATCCTCCACAACCCCTGGCACTGTCTGGTGCTCGTGCTGCACGCTGTCGCAGCGAAACGCCCAGACCGCGGAACCGCGGAGTGACGAAAGCAGGAGGCGGCGCATCGCGTTGCCCAGCGTATGTCCGAAGCCGCGCTCCAGCGCCTGCATCCGGAATTCCGCGAGGTTGGGATTGTCCTCACGCTTGGTCGCCTCGACCAGCTCGGGGCGAACCAGCCCGGTAAGATCAATAGTCGTTGCCATGTGTCCTGTGTCCTCAATCGGTCCAACCGGGGAGTCCCCGGCGACGCCTCACCCCGCCCCTGACGCGCGGTGAGCCCGTAATAGGGTCAGGGCCCTGACCTCAGGAAATGGGCAAGCTGGTGCAGGGACCGGGAACCGCGATGGTCCGCCGGTCCATTCCCGATTGCCAGCTACCCATTCCCTGGCCTACTTCGAATACAGCTCGACGATGAGCTGCTCCTGCGCCGCGATGGGAATGTCCGCGCGGCCCGGACGCTCGAGCATGCGGCCGCTGAACGTGTCCTTGTCCACGGCAATCCACGAGAGTGCTCCGCCACGCGAGGACTGCTCGAGCGCGGCGAGTACACCGACGTTCTCCCGCGAAGCCTGGCGCACGCGCACTTCCTCGCCAGGACGAACGAGATAGCTGGGCACATCCACCTGCTTGCCGTTCACCTCGACGTGACGGTGCCGGATGAACTGCCGGGCCGCCTTGCGGCTCGCGGCAAATCCCATGCGGTAGATGATGTTGTCCAGCCGGCTCTCGAGTGCGACCAGGAGGTTGTGTCCGGTGACGCCCGGCAGCTTGGCCACGCGCTCGAACGTATTGCGGAACTGGCGCTCGCTTACACCATAGATCCGCTTCACCTTCTGCTTTTCACGGAGCTGTTTCGCATACTCCGAAGCCTTGCGGCGCCGAGCCGTGGACTGGCCGTGCTGGCCCGGCGCATACGGGCGGCGCTCCACTGGGCACTTTTCCGTGAAGCATTTCGTACCCTTGAGGAAGAGCTTGGTACCTTCACGACGACACTGGCGGCAGCTGGGTCCTGTGTAGCGCATGCGTCAGACTCTCCGCCGCTTGGGAGGGCGACAACCATTGTGCGGAATGGGCGTCACGTCCTTGATCGAGCGGATCTGGAGTCCGGCGGCGGCCAGCGCCTGAATGGCTGACTCGCGGCCGCTGCCAGGTCCCTGGACGCGCACGTGCACGCGCTTCACGCCAAGACCGAGCGCTTCCCGCGCGCATGCCTCGGCCGCGACGGTGGCGGCAAAGGGCGTGGACTTCTTCGAGCCCTTGAAGCCGGCCTTGCCGGACGACGCCCAGGCGACGGCATTGCCGTGCATGTCGGTGATCGTGACCAGCGTATTGTTGAACGTCGCGTTCACGTGAGCAATGCCCTCGGATTCAACGACGCGCTTGGACTTCTTTGCAGATCCGGTTTTTGCAGTGGCCATGACGAGGTGTCGAGTTTACTTCGTGACTTTCTTCTTGCCTGCGATCGCCCGCCGCGGACCCTTCTTGGTGCGCGCGTTCGTGTGCGTCCGCTGCCCGCGGACGGGCAGCCCGCGGCGATGGCGGATCCCGCGATACGAGCCGATGTCCATCAATCGCTTGATGTTCATCGCGACCTCGGTGCGGAGCGCGCCTTCCACGCGATAGTCGCGCTCGATGACCTGGCGCAGACGATTCACATCGGCGTCGCTGAGGTCCTTCACGCGCAGCTCCGGGCTGATCCCCGTTTCCGCTACGATTTTCCGGGCAACGGCGCGGCCGACCCCGAAGATGTACGTCAGACCGATCTCGACCTTCTTCTCACGAGGGAGATCGACGCCAGCAATGCGTGCCATTCGTCAGCCCTGACGCTGCTTGTGCTTGGGATTGCGCTTGCAGATGATGCGAGTCACGCCATTGCGCTTGACCACTTTGCAATGCTCGCAGATCGGCTTCACGCTGCTACGGACTTTCACGGGCGCTCCAATCGGTGGTACCGGTTATTCCAGCCAAGTCTTATAGGTTAACCGACTTAGCGGCGTAAATCAAGGAGGCCATGGAACCGGATTCCGAGCCCCCATTCAGATCTCGGCACGCACCTGACTCAGCGCCGCCGCGGGATCCGGCGCCTGCGTCACGGCACGGCCCACCACCAGATAGCGCGCCCCGGCCGCGACAGCCTGAGCAGGGGTCACCACCCGCTTCTGGTCGTGCACCGCACCGCCGCTGAGTCGAATGCCTGGAACGAGCAGCGCGAGTGCGTCGCCGTAGCTGTCGCGAACGGCGGCGGCTTCGTGGCCGCTGCAGACCACACCGTGCGCCCCGGCGTCGCGCGCAATCCCGGCCAGGCGCAGCACCTCGGCCCGCACATCCGTTACCGCCCGACCCCATGCCGTGCCGAGCTGCGCGGCGTCGAGCGACGTAAGTACCGTCACGGCCAGCACCGTGCAGCCATTTCCGGCGGCCGCGGCCGTCACGCCGTCGAGCGCCGCCGCGATCATGGCCCCTCCGCCGGATGCGTGAACGGTCAGCAGCCGCGCGCCCGCGCGCGCCGCGGCCAATGAGGCCTCGCGCACGGTGTTCGGAATATCGTGAAACTTGAGATCGAGAAACACGTCGCAGCCGCGGGCCTGAAGCCGATCCACGATGTCCGGACCGGCGGCCGTGAACAGCGCGCTCCCCACCTTCACGAAATCGCACGCTGCGCCGAGACGCGAAACGAGCGACATCGCCTCGGTCGCCGCTGGCACGTCCAGCGCGACGATGACCCTGGGCTTCATGCCGGCCACCGCAGGCTGCCGCTGATCTCCGCGACGGTGACACCCTCGTGCGCGCACCACGCGGCGAGCTCGCGAACCACGCGCTCAGGCGTCCGCGGATCGCGCAGTGCCGCCGTGCCGATGCCCACCAGCGATGCGCCCGCCAGGAGGTATTGCAGCGCGTCACGCGCCGACGTCACGCCGCCCACGCCGATGATCGGGACCGCCACGGCACGCCGCACCTTCCACGCGGCCAGCACGCCAACCGGCAGCAGCCCCGGACCGCTCACGCCGCCTGAGCCGAAGCCGACGGCGGGCGTCCGTTTCTCGATGTCCACGACGAGTCCGGGGATGGTGTTGATCACGGTGATGCCGTCGGCGCCCGCGTCCACGGCAACACGCGCCGCGGCGGCAATGTCTGGAAGCATCGGGCTCAGTTTGACGAAGAGCGGACGTTGCGTCTGTGCCCGGGCGCCGCGAACCAGCGTCGCCAGCACCCGGGGATCCGCGCCGAACTCCATGCCGCCCGCGTGCACGTTGGGACAGCTCACGTTGAGCTCGAAGCCGCTCACCACCGCATCCGTGAGGCTTCCCACCACGACCGCGAAATCCTCGACACAATCCCCCACGACGTTCACGAGCACGCGCGCAGCGCGCACGTGCTGCGCCAGCCACGGCAGCTCCGTGTTGCGCACGACGTCCAGCCCCGGATTGGCGAGCCCCACGGCGTTGATCATTCCGCCGGCGAATTCCGCGACGCGGGGGGCCGGTGCCCCGTGACGCGGCCGGGGACTCACCGCCTTGGTCACCAGTCCGCCGAGCGCATCAAGCGAGATCACATCGGCAAGCTCGCGGCCGAATGCCGCGGTGCCGGCCGCCAGCAGGATGGGATTGTTGAAGCGCAGCCCCGCGACCGTCACGGCGAGCGGCGTGTTCACGGCCGGAGCGAATCCCGTGGCGCCGGCCCGGAGTCGCGGGCCTGCGGCACCGGCACCTCGCTCGATCGCCGCAGACTGTCAGTGTACTGCGCGAGCACCGCACGCCAGGTCTGCTCGAGCAGTGAATCGACGTGCGCCTCGGATTCGAGTGCCGAGCCGGCGGAAACGCCGGCGTCCACGTCACCGAACGCGGCTGTCGTCACGATCGAGTGGTCGGTGTCGCCGACGAGCGCGGCCGCTTCGACCGGTGTCGGATCCTGGGGAAGCGCCTCCGCCGCGCGGAGCGCCCGTGGTGCGAGGGGAGAGCGTGCGTGCCGCATGACCTGCTGGAAGAAGCCGCGCGAGAGCGCGTACGCGCGAAGACTGTCCCGCGCGACCTCGGCCGCGAGAAAGAGTCCGGCGCCCGGGTCGTCATCGCGGGCGTGCAGCAGCTCCAGCAGCAGCAGGTTGTGCGCGAGCCGCTGGTGGAGGGAGCTGCCCTGCATCCGATCGGCGCCCTGTTCGATCGCGGTGCGCACATCCACGAGCGACGCGAGGTCCCGGAGTGACAGCAGCGTCACCTCGGCCCGGGCATTCCGCGCGACGATACTGTCGCGCGTGAGCCGCCCGGCGGCCACGAAATGCGCGAGCGCGATGGAATCATCGGAAGACTGGAGCGCCATCTCGCCGGTCAGCATATGCAGCGCCGCGAGTGGTCCCGCCGGCGTGTGCGCCGAATCGTACGCGGCGACGATCCGCTCGACTGCAGGCGAGCGCCCGGCCTGCCAGAGCATGCGAAGCGACTCGGGCACGTCGGCGCGGAAGTCACCGCGCGCCGCGCGTCGCTGCAGCAGCGACTCCGCGGAGGCCCACTGCGCATGATCGAGATAGATCCTGCTGAGCAGCCACTCGACCCGGCTGCGGCTTGCCCCCGGCATGTAGGCACCCGCCGAGTCGGGCTCACCAAGCACCGTTGACGCGACGGCGGCCCACAGCGATGCGTCGGCCGCCATCTGCCGGTCCGACAGCGCGCTCAGCGGACCGACGAGTGCGCGTCCCTCCGCGTACCGCTGGGCGCGGATCAGGCAGACACCCAACGCGAGGGTCGCGCGCGCATCCACGGTATCGCGCGCCGCTGCGCGCATGAGCACGGACCGCAACAGCGGCTCGGCGCGGTCGCAGTCGGCTGACATGGCCAGCGACCATCCGGCAATCAATTCGGCCCGCGCGGCCCAGTGGCCCGCGGGATGATGGACACGCACGGAATCCGCCGTCGCGGCCGCGAGCTGATAGAGCGAATCGGCCAGTGCCGTGCGCCCGCTGCGCCGCATGGCGTCCGCGCGATGCTCGGCGCGCTGCGCGTTGTAAATGCCATTGAAGTAGGCGCACCCGGCCAGCGGCAGCACCGCGAACAGTCGCGCCACACGCCTCATCGCCGCGTGCTCCCCAATCGGCGCTCGTACCGGCCAAGGTACTCCTGCGTCGCATCGGCAATGGCATCCGCCAGCTTGCGCTGGTTGGCCTTGTTCGTGATGAATCGCGCTTCATCCGCGTTGGTCCCGAATCCGATTTCCACGAGCACCGCCGGCATGTACGCCGTCACCAGCACGAGGAAGCCGGCCTGCTTCACGCCCCGACTGGGTCCGGGTTCCACGTCACCGAGATGCGCCTGGATCAGCGAGGCCAGCTCGCTCGACTCACGCAGATGCTCGTTCTGCGCCATGTCGTTGATGATGAAGTTGAGCGGATCATCCTTGGCTGCCTGGACGCCCGTCTCGAAGCGCACTGACTGGTTTTCCATGCGCTCCACCCGGCGCGCGTCTTCCGTCCTGGCCTCCGCCAGGAAATAGGTCTCGAACCCGCGCGCGGCGCCCGGATGGTTCCATGCCGGATTCGCGGCGTTGACGTGGATCGAGATGAACAGGTCGCCGTGGTGGTCGTTGGCGATGCGCCCACGGTCGGAGAGCGCGATCAGCGTATCGGTCGTCCGCGTCATCACGACGCCGAGACCGCGCGAGCGGAGTTCGCTCGCCAACTGCTTCGCCACCGCGAGTGTGACATCCTTCTCGTGCATCTTCCAGCGCGTACCGATCGGTCCGGTCATCCCGTTGTCGGGCCCGCCGTGACCGGCGTCGACAACGACAATGCGCTTGTGGTCGTCGCGGCGGAACGTGCGCGCGAGGGAATCCGCGCCGGCTTGTGGGGCCGTGTCGGCCATGGCGTGTTGCGGGGCAGCGTCCACCCATGCGGCGTCCGCCACAGGAGGAGCGGCCGCGCCCGCCATCAGGTACGTCACCGCGAGCAGTGCCGCGATCATCGCGCCCGCGCGGCGCGCGCCATCTCGCGCTCGTCCTCGCGCTGCCGCAGATCGGCGCGCTTGTCATGCAGCTTTTTCCCCTTCCCCAGCGCGAGCGTCACCTTGGCACGCCCGCGCGTGAAATGCAGATCGAGCGGAATGAGAGCAAGCCCCTGGCGCTCCACCGCGCCAATGAGCCGGCGGATCTCGCGGCGATGCAGCAGTACCTTGCGCGTGCGCGTCGGGTCATGGTTGAACTGGTTCCCCTTGTCATAGGGCGCGATGTGTGCGTTGAGGAGCATGACTTCGCCCCCGGTCACGATGGCGTAGGCATCCGTGATGTTCGCCATGCCGTTGCGCAGGGACTTGATCTCGGTGCCCGTGAGCACGAGCCCGGCCTCCCACGTTTCAAGAATATGGTAGTCGTGGCGCGCACGCTTGTTCCGCGCGATGGTCGCCGTGGGGTCGGCGTCGGACCGGGGCATTGAAGACATGATGTGCAACCGCGCAAGTTAGGCTTCCCCTTTGCATTGGGCAACCAATTCGCGTTGACTTGGTGCACCCCTGCGGGTAGGTTACGGCCGCAACGCCGAAGTGGTGGAATTGGTAGACGCGCTGCGTTCAGGGCGCAGTGGGCGATAGCCCGTGGGGGTTCGAGTCCCCCCTTCGGCACTTCACAGCGGAATGCGAATGGCAGGGTGACCCTGCCATTCGCATTCGCCGTATCAGGTCAGGTGCGCCGACCGCGCCGCCAGAGACGAGGGCGCGACATCCTCGGGCAGTGACGCCAGACCGAAGTGCTCGCGGAGCGCCTGATTCGCCTCGTCCAGGTAGCGCGACAGCAGGTCCGCGGCACGCATCACGTCCTCGGGGGCCACCGCATCGCGTCGACCGGCAAATTCCAGCAGCCTGCGGCCCAGGTGCCAGCCGCTGCCCGCGCCTTCCTTGTTCGAGAGCGCCGCCGCATAGCCGCTGAGGCGCGCGTTCAACTGCCGTTCGGCCACGCGCAGTTTCCCGGCCGCCACGGCCGGATCGTGAGCGAGGGCTTCACCCAGCGCCCGCGCCACCACCGACGCAGTCCGATCGTCCAGCGCGTCACGCTGCGCGGAAAGCAATCCGAGCGCCCGACGCGCATAGCGCAGTTCCCAGCGTGCGTGGTCCCGGTCGCCGTTCGTTCCCGCCTGGGCGAGCCACGCGACATCGCCCGCGTCCGGCTCCGCGCCAAGCGCCGCGACGTAGCTCGCGGCGTGCCGCGTCAGCTCTCGCGAGGCCCGCCACTGCTGCCAGAGTGCGCGGCGCATCATTGAGCGAGGAGCGACGTCAGTCCTGCAGCACGGGAAGCCCGACGCGCTCGCGAACCTCCGGCTCGGCGTACATCAGGTCCGCAAGCGTGACGCTTTCGAGCACTGCATCGATCTTCTGCTGCAGCAACAGCCACACTGGGCGGATACTGCACGCGTGAGACGCGGCGCAGCGTTCATCATCCACCGGATGGGACACACAGTGGAGATCGAACGTGGTGAGCTCAGATGCCTGAATGACGTCACGCACCGAAATCTCGCCTGGGGTGCGTGCCAGCGCATAGCCGCCATGGGCGCCGCGCGTGCTATGAATGAGTCCAGCCCTGCGGAGCCGCAGCAGGATCTGCTCCACGTACTCGGCGGGCAATCGTTCGCGCTCGGCGATATCGCGCCCGGCGGCCGGGCCCTCGTCCGCGCGATGGGCCAGATGCAGCGCGCAGATCAACCCGTATTCGGCCCACGTGGTGATGCGCATACGTGGACGATAGGCAGCCACGCGGGAGGGGGCAAGGGTTGTCCTCGTGCCTGCTTCCGTGCGTGGCGCAGATCGGCATCCGCGCGCTGGCACGTGAAGGTCATCAGCGGCTGTCCCCCGGCACCCCGATCTCGGTCATCTTCCGCAGATCGAGGATCTCATCGATCTCGTTGTCGGGCAGAACGTGCTCGCGATGGACCAGCTCACGGATCAGGGTGTTCTCCTTCACGGACTGCTTGCTCAACTCGGCCGCGCGAGCATAGCCGATGCGTGGCGCGAGCGCGGTCGCCAGCGCCGCCGAGCGCTCGAGCCAGTAGGCGCACTGCTGGCGATTGGCTTCGATGCCTCGCACGCAGCGATCCGCAAGCTGCGTCATGGCGCTAGTCAGGATCATGACGGACAGCATGACGTTGTGCGCAATGACGGGCATCATCACGTTGAGCTCGAGCTGTCCGTGCTCCGCCGCGATGGCGACGCAGAGGTCGTTTCCCATGACCTGAAAGCACACCTGGTTCACCATCTCGGCGATGGATGGGTTTACCTTGCCGGGCATTATGGATGACCCCGGCTGCACCGCCGGCAACACGAGCTCGTCAAGTCCGGTACGCGGACCGGACGCCATGAGTCGCAGATCGCTCGCGCATTTGCTCAGGTCCACGGCCAGGGTGCGCAGTTGCCCGCTGAACGCCGCCACGTCTCCCATGCTCTGCATGAGCTGAACCCGATCCGCGCCGGCGCGCAGCGTGAGCCCGGTGAGCTCCTCCAGATGGCGCACCATGAGAGCGGGATACGACGGCTCCACGTTCACACCGGTGCCTACCGCACTACCCCCAATGCCGAGCTCACGCAGATAGTCCGCCGCCTGATCGAGCCGCTGGATGTTGCGATCGATTGTGCCGCCGTAGGCGTGAAACTCCTGGCCGAGACGGATGGGCATCGCATCCTGCAGGTGCGTGCGGCCACTCTTGAGCACATCATCGAATGCGCGCCCCTTCTCGAGCAGACTGTCACGCAACTGCGTCGCGGCGCCATGGAGCCCGGTGGCGAGCGCCAGGACACCGAGCCGGATGGCGGTGGGAATCACATCGTTGGTGGACTGCGCCATGTTCACGTGATCGTTGGGATGCACCGGCGCGTATGTTCCGCGCGCCGAGCCCAGAATTTCGTTGGCGCGATTGGCCAGCACCTCGTTCACGTTCATGTTGTGCGACGTGCCGGCGCCGGCCTGATAGACGTCGACGACAAAGTTCTCCCGGTGCTGTCCCGCGAGTACTTCGTCGGCGGCCTGGATGATCGCGTCCGCCAGCCGCGGATCGAGGCGACCCGTTTCGCGATGCGTGAGCGCGGCCGCCTTCTTGATCCAGACGACTCCCGTGACGAACATGGGCAGTGGGCGCAGCCCGCTGATGGGAAAGTTCACGGTCGCTCGCACCGTCTGCACGCCATAGAGCGCAGCGGCGGGAACGTCCAGGGAACCCAGCGGATCCTTTTCGGTACGGAGGGATTCCGTCATGTCAAGTTCGGTGCGGTGAGCGGCGTCGCCCACCGGCGGCCAATCGGCAGCCGGTGCTAGGGAAGCGCCGGGTAGTTGACGTTGAGATGTCCGATCATGAGCAGCCCGGCATTGCCCGAGGACTGGAACGTGGTGCGCCACTTGTACGAGATGAGCGAACGCGTACCGGGATTCGCATGCTGCCACTCGACGGTGAGATTCTCGGGCACCTCAGCACTGCCGGTGTCGAAAACCGAACATAAGATCTGCCGATCCGGTTGGGTCGCGCCGGGCGTGACGGAATATGGCAGCGCGAACACCATCGCGGTGCCAACACCCTCCGCTGGCGTCCACGTCACGTCGAGCGGGCCATCGGGCGTCGGGTTGATGTGGCCGAACGCATAGAGCTGAGGGGTCGGCGCCGTCATGGTGGTCGCGGGAAAGCCGCCGCTCGCCCCGGGCACGCTGACCGTGACCGACTCGCCCGGCGTAATGGGCATTGGTGCTCCCTGCAAGACGTACGACACCACGCCTCCCAATGTGTCCGGCACCAGCTGGCCGGTACTGGATCCGATCTGTACGGTCACGGGCGAGCCCGCGTCAATGAAGGTGGTTCCACTGCCATTTCCCATGGGCGACGGATAGTCCGTGGTCATGCACGAATCGACCAGGCTGCGACTGTCCGGAAGCGTGAAGTTGGACGCATCGAAGAATGAGCCGACAGGTGAGGTGACGTACGTGCCATTCGGACCCGGCGATGCGATGACGCCGACGACGCCCCGTGGCACCGTGGTGGAAAGATCGGTGGAGAGACTACAGCCCGCGAGCACTGCGCATGTCGCTACGCCCAGATGACTGAATAGACGCATATCGAGGCCTCCTCACGGCTGCCCGCCGTCGCCATAATCCGGCATGGCGCGTGCCGCGGAGACAATGGCGATCGCGGCCAGCAGCATCGCGAGGCCCATGAGCAGCACCGCGGCCCCGTGCCAGCGGCCAAACGACACTCGCACCGGGTCCGCGGGTGCCAGCGATTCAAAGACGCTGCCAGTCGATTCGAGCAGACGATTCACGTGCTGCCCCACCAGGTTCGCGGCCTGCGACAGAATCGCCACGCTCGCGGCACAGAACAGGCGCAGGCGGCGTCCCGGTGCCATCGCCGCGGCCAACTCCGCCCAGAGCGCAAGGATGCCTCCAACCACACCCGCGAGCAGCAGGACGGGAAGCGTCTGCCCCACCAGTTGGCCGGCCAGCGACCGCGAAGGCAGCACCTGGAAAGCCGCTCTCGCGACCACGAGCGCAAAGAACAGCGTCGCGCCAAGCCAGAGTGACAGAATCACGAGGTACGCGGGAGCCGTGCGCAGCGCCGAGTGCCCCCTGTTCCGCCGCTGGTCGGCGGGCGCGGTCATGAGCGTTCCACGATGCGGACGCTACCATTGAGGAATGGATTCGAGGCGCGCTCCGCGCCGATCGTGGTGCTTGGCCCGTGCCCCGGGTACACGATGGTGTCATCACTCAGCGACATGATGTGCTCGAGCGAGGACACCAGTTCCGCCGCGTTGGCCAGCGGCAGGTCTGTCCTGCCGATGGAGCCGGCGAAGAGGCAGTCACCGACGAAGGCGACTCCATTGCCGTGAATCACGACGTGGCCAGGGGCATGACCTGGTGCCAGCATCACCGAAAACTCCAGATCGCCCACGCGCAGCGTCTCGCCATCCGACAGGGTGCATTCGGCGAGCGGCGGCTGCTCGACGTGCAGGCCGAACATCAGCCCGTGTTCGACGGCGTGGCCGTAGAGCGGCTCGCCGTCCGGGTGCAGGCAGATCGGTACGTCCAGCACGCGCTTGATCGCCGCGATGCCGCCAACATGATCCACGTGCGCGTGCGTGAGCCAGATCGCATCAAGCGTGGACCCGGACTCGCGCACTGCCCGGAGGATCCGCTCGCCCTCGTCACCCGGATCGATGAGCACCGCACGGCGACGCCGCTCGTCCCGGACGAGATAGCTGTTGACCTGAAAGGCGCCGACGCTGAGCGTCGTGATCTTCACGCCTCGGCCTCGAGCGTGGACGGCGCCTCCGCCGTCTCGAGCACCGGCGCCTCGGCGCCCGGCACGTGTTCGTGCGCCAGCCAGCGCTCGGCTTCCAGTGCGGCCATGCACCCCGTACCGGCCGCGGTGATGGCCTGACGATAATAGCTGTCCATCACATCGCCCGCGGCGAAAATACCCGGCACCTCGGTGCGGGTGCGCCAGGGTGACGGCGTGATGACGTATCCCGTGTCGTCAAGCGGCAACTGTCCGCGGAGAAATTCCGTGTTCGGCGTATGACCGATGGCGACGAAGAGCCCGCTGCACTCCAGCACGCGCTGCTCGCCCGTGCGAACATCTTCGAGGCGGAGCGCTGTAATGCTGTCGCCGCCAAGCACGTCCACGATTCTCGTGTTCCACTCGACGCGAATTCGGGGATGGGACAGCGCGCGCGCGGCCATCACCTTGGATGCACGCAGCGTATCGCGCCGGTGAATGATCACGACCTCGCTCGCGAACTTGCTCAGGTACGTGGCCTCCTCCATGGCGCTGTCGCCGCCACCGGCCACGCACACGCGGCGGTTGCGGAACGCCGGGAGGGCCCCATCGCAGACCGCGCAAGCCGACACGCCGCCGCCCGTGCGCGCGAGGCGCTCCTCGTTGTGCAGCCCGAGCCAGTTGGCGCGCGCGCCCGTCGCGATGATGACCGTGAGCGCCTCGATCTGCGTTCCATCCGTCGCGGTGAGCAGGTGCGGATGCCGCGTGAAGTCCACGGCGGTGAACGCCTCGGATACCACGCGCGCTCCGAACCGCACCGCCTGCTCCCGCATGCGGGTCATGAGCTCCTGCCCCTCAATGCCGTCGGGGAAGCCCGGGAAGTTCTCGATGTCCGTCGTGAACATGAGCTGGCCACCCGGAATCATCTCGCGCGTGGACTCGCCCTCGTACACCACCGGATTGAGGTTCGCGCGCGCCGCGTAAAGGGCGGCGGTCCACGCGGCGGGGCCGCTGCCAACGATGACGAGGGTCTCGAGATTCGGCATGTCCGGATTCGACGAAAAAGGTGTTGACCTGATGCTCACGGCGCGGACGGTCGGGCGTCAATCGCCAGGACGTTGAGCGCGCCATGACAGTGCGACATCGTGCCGACGAGCACTTCCACCGGCGCGCGTTCCCCGGCCTCGGCAACCAGCCAGTCTCCTGCTACGACATCACGCGTGTCGAACATACCAACACCGAACGCGCGATGCGTACAGTGAACGAGCACCGGTCCCGCGAGGTTCCGTCCGCGCGCGCGCTCCGCGGCGACGTATGCGCGGACGGCCGGAGGAAGACTCCAGGTGCGCGGACCGCGAATCGCGGGACACATGGCGGGCTCGATACAGTTGATCGGGCACATCCATTCGGCGAAGCTCACATACGCGGTGTCGTCCGGCGCCCGGCGCTGCCACGGAATGGCGGGCTCGCGCCCCAGCGCGATCGTGCGCACCAGCCGGTCGGGCCAGCGCTGGCGCGCGCGCGCGAGCAGCCATTCGTACATGAGATGCGGCATGAGCGGCGACGGCACGATCGCATCCGCGGTGCAATCGGCTGCCTGTGCCGCACGAGCGAGATAGTCACCAAGGAAGCCGGTCCAGTCCCGCGCGACGACAGTGGTCACGGTCGCCGCGTCGCGAAGCGCGCCCTCGGGCGTACGCAGCGCGCGCGAGACCCGGCAGTCCGGATCCCGATCCACGACCAGCAAGCGCGAGAAACCCAGTGCGCCCGCCTGTCTGGCTCGCGCCAGCTGCTGGACATAATACGACCCGTAGCAGCCGCCGCCCACCACCACGATCGTCCCGTAGTCCTGCATCTGCAAAAGATAACAAGCCGCGCGCGGCTCCCGCGCGGAACGGCATCGGCGTCACGGATCACGGCACCGGCTCAGCGGACGCTGCGTCCGCCATCCACGACGAGTACCTCGCCCGTCACGTAGTCCGCCTCGATCAGATACAGCATCGCTCGCGCGACGTCGGCCGGCTCGCCCAGTCGCCGGAGGGGCGTCGTCCGCACCAGATGCGCGGCATCATCCTCACTCCAATCCGTGGGCAACAATACCGTGCCCGGCGCGATGGCATTGACGCGGATTTTCGGCGCGAGTGCGTGCGCCAGCGCGCGCGTCATGTGAATCACGCCGGCCTTGCTGGTGCCATGCGGAATGTACGCGGACCAGGATTCAAGACCGGCCAGGTCCGCAATATTGACGATCACACCGCCGCGCTCCCCCATGACGCGAGCCGCCGCGCGCGCACAGAAGAACGGCGCACGCAGATTGAGCGCGAACATCGCATCCCACTGCTCGACGGTGATCTCCGACAGTGGCGTGCGCCACATGATGGCCGCTGAATTCACGAGCACGTCGAGCGCGCCGAAGTGCGCGGCGACCGCGTCCACGAGCGCGTCCGGCGCGTCGGGACGACCCAGATCAGCCTGCACCGCCCAGGCGTCAGCGCCCACGGCCTGCGCGTCGCGAACCGCGGTGCGCGCCTCGGCGGCGGATGCGTGGTAGTGAATCGCGACGCGGGCGCCGCCCTCCGCGAGTGCGAGCGCAAGGGCGCGACCCACGCGCACCGCGCCGCCCGTGACCAGCGCCACCCGACCGCGCAGATCCATCAGCCGGCGACCCGCGCCTCGATCCGCCGATGCAACCTCACGCGACGCGCTGGCGCGCGGCCCGCACGCGTGCCTCCTGCCGCACCAGCCATTCCTCGGGCACGTGCATGCAGCCGATCGTTCGCGTCCCTTCCATGGCGCCATGCCAGTCGGATCCGCCGCTGGGAACAAGATCCAACTGCTCGGCCAGCGCGCCGAGTCGCGCGATCGTTTCGGCATTGTGACTCGGGTGCCGCACTTCCACCCCGTCCAGTCCCAGCGCTCGAAGCTCCAGCAGTCTGCTGCGCGTGCCAGCCGGACCCGGGTGCGCCAGCACCGCGATGCCTCCCGCATCGTGCGCCAGGCGAACCGCATCGCCAATGCCCAGGTGCTGCTTCTCCACGAACGCCGGCCGACCAGCGCCCAGCAGCCGGTCGAAGGCATCACGGAGATCTTCGGCCCACCCGCTCGCGATGAGCGCCCGCGCCACATGGGGGCGTCCGATCGCGCCCGGGCCTGCCTCGTTCAGCACCGCGTCCATGGTGAGCGGAACGCCAAGCGCGTTCAGTCGCTCCACGATTCGGTGGGCACGCACACGACGCGCGTCGCGCAGCGCCGCCAGCGCCTCATCGACCTCGGAGAGCCGCGACAGGTGCAGCGCCAGCAAATGCACCTCACCTGTCTCGTCGTGTGCACTCAATTCCGCACCGGCAATCACGCGAACGCCGAGCCGTTCACCGGCCGCGCGCGCCTCCTCCATGCCGGCAACCGAGTCGTGATCGGTGAGCGCGACGGCGACAAGCCCCGCGCGCGCCGCGGCGGCGACGACGTCGGCCGGCGGTCGCGAACCGTCGGAGGCCGTCGAGTGCATGTGGAGATCCACGTAGCGACGGGCCGTTCCTTCGCCCGGCGTCACCGGCTGTAGCCCGCCTCGGGAGACGTGAAGGAGGGCTGTGAATGCTCGAGCAGGCGCTCGAGATCCGCGTCCGACAGTTCGGCGAACGACTGGTCGCGCCAGCGCGAGCCCTGCGGCGAGTAGCGCGTGACGCGCACTTCGCGCTCCGCGCCCTCGCCGGCGCGAAAGATCAGGGCGAACTCGTCGCGCGCGTACGACGTCACGTGCTGCGACGGGAACACCTCCCATCGCTTCCCCCGCACGGTGATGGTGCGTGTTGGCATCAGTCCAGCTCCACTTCCCGGTAAATGCGCATGGCATCCATGATCTGGTGGGGCGCCTTGCGCTGTGCCTGTTCGAGCGTCTGGGCGTCGTTCGCTTCGACGAACTCCATGAATGCCCCCGCGAGATCCGCTTCCTCGAACACCCAGAAGCGACAGTTCGCGCTCGCGTAGTACGAGCGTTTGGCACGCAGCGAATGCAGGAATTTCGCGCGATCGTTCATCGGCACGATCGAGCGTTGAATGGTCAGCGTACGCGCCATGCTCAGAGCCCTGTCTCGGGGAAGGATTCGATTCCCTTCTTGACGAACGCGAGGAACTGATCGGCCACCGCGCCGTCCACGATGCGGTGGTCGAAGGAGATCGAGAAATACGAACACGTGCGGATGGCGATCGTGTCTTCCCCGTCCGCACCGGTCAGCACGCGCGGCCGCTTCTCGATGGTCCCGACGCCCATGATCGCCACTTGCGGCTGGCTGATGATCGGCGTCCCCATGAGCGAGCCGAAGACGCCAGGGTTCGTGATGGTGAAGGTACCACCCTGCACTTCCGACGGATCGAGCTTCTTGAGTCGCGCACGATTCGCGAGATCATTCAGCGTGCGCGTGATCCCGGTGAGCGAGAGGTCGTCGGCGTGTCTGATGACCGGAACGATCAATCCCCAGTCGAGCGCCACCGCCACACCAATGTTGTACTGCTTGCGCAGGATGATGTTGCTGCCGGCCACCGACGCGTTGAGCACCGGAAAGGCCTTGAGTGCATCCACTACCGCCTTGATGATGAACGGCATGTACGTGAGCTTCTGTCCGCTCGCGGCCTCGAACGATGCGCGGTACTTTGCGCGGAGTCTGGCGACGCGGGTGAAGTCCAGCTCCATGAAGCTCGTGACGTGCGCGGAGGTGCGACGCGAGAGCACCATGTGCTCGCTGATGCGCTGCCGCATGACGGACATCGGCTCCAGGACGTCGCCCGGCCAGGGTTCCGGCATGGGGCCCTGCGGCTCGAGCGCGGCGGGCGCATGCATGGACGGCGGCACGGCGCGCGCGGTTGGAGCCGGAGCACCCGACTCGATGAATTGCAGGATATCCCGCTTTGTCACGCGGCCGGCGACGCCGGAGCCCTGCATGGCACCGAGCTCGATCCCGTGTTCCGCGGCGATCTTGCGCACGAGCGGTGAACTGCGCGTGCGGACGCGGGATTCGAAGGAGCTTCCATTGCCGGCCGGAGCCGCGGCGCGGGCCGGCTCCGGAGCTGGATGGCTTGGCGCAGCGGGAGATGGATGCGAGATGGACGGCGAAGCTGGACCAGATTCAACGGCGGGCGGGCCCCCCCGCGCTCCTCCGGTAGCCGCCGGCTCCCCTGCCGCGATGGGTGCTCCCGCTTCGGTCTCCAGCCGGGCCACCACCGTCTGCACCGGCACCGTCTGGCCTTCCTGCACCAGGATCTCCGCCAGGACACCGGCGGAGGATGCGGGAATCTCCGCATCCACCTTGTCCGTGGAAATCTCGAAGATCGGCTCGTCCCGCTTCACGGGATCACCGACCTGCTTGAGCCACCGCGACAGTGTCCCTTCCGCGATCGACTCCCCCATTTGCGGCATGATCACATCGATGCGCGCCACGAATCAGCTCCTGTCTGAATTCCCACCGGGCCGCCTCCGCCGCATCAGCCAGATGGCGACGCCGGGCAGGAGCACAACCCCGATCAATCCTCCGGTCAGCACATACACGAACGTGTTACACACCGGCAGCTCGGGTGGCGCCACGCATCGTGTCAGTCCATCCACCATCATCCCTACTCCGACCGCAATCATCCCGCCACCAAAGAACCCCGGGATCGCCAGCAGACATCCCACGGCGAGCGGCGGGCTCCCCGTACGCCGCGCCGCCGCCATCACCAGGCTGCCAGTCGCCGGGCCACTGTGACGATGTCCGACGTTTGCGGGAGCACGAAGTCTTCGAGTGGCGGCGAATAGGGCAGCGGCACGTCCGCCGCCGTCACGCGCAGAATGGGCGCGTCCAGCCACTCGAAGACGTTCTCCGTGATGCGTGCGGTCACTTCGCCCGCGACACCACCGGTCCGCGTGTCCTCGTGCACGATCATCACGCGATTTGTCTTCTTCACCGTCGCGAAAATGGCCTCATCGTCCATGGGTTGCAACGATCGCAGGTCCAGGACTTCCACGGACAGGCCATCCTCTTCCTCCAGTTGCTCCGCCGCCTCGAGCGCCTTCCACACGGTAGCCGCATACGTAATGATCGACAGGCTGGTGCCTTCTCGAGCGAGCCGTGCCTTCCCGATGGGAACGAGGTGGTCGCCATCCGGCAGCTCCTCCTTGATGCGACGATAGAGATACTTGTGCTCGAAGAACAGCACCGGATCCTCATCGCGGATGGCGGACTTGAGCAACCCCTTCGCGTCGCTCGCCGTGGCCGGGTAGACGATCTTGAGCCCGGGCGTATGCAGAAAGGCGGCTTCCGGATTCTGCGAGTGGAATGGGCCGCCGCGCACATAGCCACCGCTCGGACCCCGTACCACGAGGGGACACGGGAGAAACGCGCGATAGCGCGCCGTGGCCACATAGTTCGTCAGCATGTCGTAGGCGCAGGAGATGAAGTCAATGAACTGCATCTCGCACACCGGACGCAGGCCCATGTGCGCCGCGCCGGCTGCGGCGCCAACGATCGCTGCCTCGGAAATGGGCGTGTCAATCACGCGCTGCTCGCCGAACCGCTCCAGCAATCCGTCCGTGACCTTGAACGCGCCGCCGTAGGCGCCAATGTCCTCGCCCAGCATGAAGACATTGGGATCGCGCTCCATTTCCTCGAAGAGCGCCTGGCGGATCGCCTCGAGATACGTGGTCTCAGCCATTGAAGGTCCCCCAGCTCGCGGGACGTTCATGCCCATCGACTGCAGAGGACACACCCCGCCGGTACCAGAGTGGCTCGGCGCTGGCGGGATCCGCGTACACGCCACGCAGCGCGTCCTCCGGCTCCGGCATGGGCGACGCCTCGGCCTCGTCTGTCGCCGCGTCAATCTCCGTCCGGATTCGCTCGTCAATCCGGGCCAGCTCCGTGGCGGCGACCCCCTCGGCCGAGAGAAGGGCGACGTAGCGATCGAGCGGATCATTCTCCGTCTCCCAGCGCTGGATCTCTCCATCGGGGATGTACGATTGATTGTCGTGCTCCGCGTGTCCCTTGCGCCGGTACGTGATGAGCTCAATGAGCGTGACACCCTCGCCGCGGCGCGCGCGATCAACGGCGCGTCGCGTGACATCGTACGTGGCGAGCACATCGTTGCCATCGGCCTGCTCGCCGGGAACTCCATAGGCCATCGCCTTGTCGCGCAGCTCCGGCGCCGCGGTCTGCCGGCTCAGTGGCGTGGAGTACGCATAGCCGTTGTTCTCGACGATCACCACCATGGGGCAGCGTTGCACCGCCGCGAAGTTGATCCCTTCGTGGAACGCACCAGTGGACGTCGCGCCGTCACCCACGTAGACCAGCCCCACGCGCGGTTCGCCGCGCATCTTGAACGAGAGTGTGATCCCCGTCATGACGGGCACCATGTCGCCCAGATGCGAGATCTGACCGACAAACCCCCGCACGGTGTCACCGAAGTGAATGTTCAGCTCGCGTCCGCGCGTCGGGGAATCGCCTTTCGCCATGTACTGCCGGATGATCTCCACGGGCTTCGCGCCCTGCACGAGCATCGAGCCGAGATTCCGGATGAGCGGTGAGAGGAAATCGCCCCGCGTGCGGTCGAGCGCGTAGGCGCTCCCCACGGCATCGGCCTCCTGCCCGAGTGAGCGAAACAGCCCGCCTACCACCTTCGTCTGACGGTACAGATTCACCAGGCGCTCTTCGAGCGAGCGCGTGAGGCGCATGTAGTAATACAGTTCCAGTTTCTGCTCCCGCGACAGGAGCGCGGATGGGCGTCGCAAGTCAGCCGACGCCGAGCGGGATGTCGCGCGAACGCGCGTTGACGCACGAGCGGCCATCACCAGGTCGGCGTCAGGGTATGGGCCGGATCGACCATCCGGTGCAGCTCGACGAAGAACCGCTTCACGTTGCGATCGAGCCGGCTTTCTCCGGGCTGATCCGTGTGCGCTTCGACGAACGTGTAGTGTCCGCCCTCCGGCCAGGCGATGATCGTCACCGCGCCGAGCGCTCCGGCGTAGCGGTGGCCGCGATCCGCGGCAGGCGACGGTGCGAGCTGCAAGGGGGGAAAGAACGCATCCGCCGCGGCGAGCACCTCGCCGGACGGCATGTGCGTACGAAAGAAATGCCGCATGAATGGTCTAGGGAATCGAAGAAGTGTCAGGGAGCACCGACTGCATCCAGTCGGCCTGCTCGAGAGCATGCGTCGAGTCGCGCCGGAATCGCAGTCCCATCGCCCACTCGCCGGAAACGATGAAGTCGAGCTTCGCCGTATAGGTCCCCAGCTCCTGGCCGGGCTTGAGCTTGTCCCATGCCTTGACGCCCTGGCGAGTTTCCGCGTAGAGAAGGCCCTCCCCGCCCTGGATCGGCTCCTGCGTTTCCTTGTCACGGATCACGAGCTTGAACAGCGCCGGCTCGCGCGCAAGTGGTGGCATGGGCATCGCCGAAACCCGGATCTGATAATGATCCGTGAATGCCCGGTAGTCGGTGAACTTTCCCGAATCCGACGGCCCGCACGAGAGGGCGGCAACGGCGATCAGCGCGACGAGCGCCAGACTCGGGACGCGACTCATGATTGATAATACTCCATTCCAAGGTGCGTGATCTGCTCTTCGCCCATCAGAAAGCGCAACGTATTCTTGAGCTTGGTCTGCTGAATGAAGAGGTCATGCTCCGGATGCAGGCCGGGCGCGGCCATGGGACTCTTGAAGTAGAACGAGAGCCACTCCTGCACGCCCTTCATTCCGGCGCGCTGCGCGAAGTCCATGAACAGCGCGAGGTCGAGCACGATGGGCGCGGCCAGAATGGAATCCCGGCAGAGGAAGTTGATCTTGATCTGCATGGGGTAGCCCATCCACCCCACGATGTCGATGTTGTCCCAGCCTTCCTTGTTGTCGCCGCGCGGCGGATAGTAGTTGATCCGTACGACGTGGGTGAAGTCCTTGTACAGCGCGGGATACTGCTCCGGCTGCAGGATGGAGTGGAGCACGCTGAGCTTGGACTCTTCCTTCGTCTTGAACGACGCCGGATCGTCGAGCACCTCACCATCGCGGTTGCCCAGGATGTTCGTGGAGTACCAGCCAAGCAGGCCGAGCATGCGGGCCTTGAGTCCCGGCGCGATCACGGTCTTCATCCAGGTCTGGCCGGTCTTGAAGTCCTTGCCGGAGATCGGAACGCCGCGATCGTGGGCGAGCTGCATGAGCGCCGGCGTATCCACCGCGAGATTCGGCGCACCGTTCGCGAAGGGCACACCCTCCATGATTGCCGCGTAGGCATAGAGCATGGACGGCGCGATCGCGTCGTCATTGCGCTCCATGGCCTTCTCGAACTGCTCCAGCGTGGCGTGCTGTGGTCCGGGCTTGATGTAGATCTCGGTCGACGCGCACCAGACGATGACCAGCCGGTCGAGCTTGTGCCTGGCCTTGAACTCGCGAATGTCCTGACGCAATTGCTCGGCGAGATCGCGCTTCGTCTTTCCCTTCTTGACGTTGCTGCCGGTAATGCGCGTGATGTACTTGTTGTCGAACACCGCCGGCATTGGCTTGATGGCCGCAAGAAAATCCGCGAGCGGCGCGATGTCCTTTTCTTCAAGTACCCCGGCCTTGCGCGCCGCCGTCAGCGCGTCGTCGGGAATCGGGTCCCATGCGCCGAACACCAGGTCATCGAGGCCGGCGAGCGGCACGAACTCCTTGATGAGCGGCGCGCGATTGTCCGTGCGCTTCCCGAGGCGAATTGTCGCCATCTGCGTGAGCGAGCCGACGGGGAGCGAGAGGCCGCGGCGCACGCTCTCCACGCCGGCCATGAACGTTGTTGCCACGGCACCAAGGCCGGGCGTGAGCACACCAAGCCGACCGGTCGCCGGCCGCGGAGCCTGCCTGTTCCCGGCCGCGTTAGACGCCTGCACGTGATGAATCTCCTGTGACAATGGGGCGCGGAGCGGGAGCGTCGCCGATCAATCGGCCCGGGTTCGGCGTCTCGCTCGCCGCGCGCGCGTGTTCCATGTGTTCGCGTCGCGCCGACTGGCGGACGGTGGAAATACGCTGCACCGCGGTGATCCACGCAGTAAGGGTCAACAAGACAATGATTGCCATCAACACGAGCCCGCCGAGCGCGAGCCCGAAAAACGCCTGCGGCGCCGAGAGCAGCACGACGCGTTCGGGGCGTTGCAGCACCCCCACTTTGGCGTCAATCCCGAGCGCCTCGGCTCGCGCGCGAGTATAGGACGTAACGAATGTCCCGATCATTCCCGCCAGGCAGACGACCATCATCGCCGTTCCCACCCGGCTGTTCCAGGTGGCGAAGAACACAGCAACGCCACCCAGCACACAACCATCCGCGATCCGATCCAGCGTGGAATCGTAGAACGCTCCGAACGTGGAGCTGCGATTCGTGCGCCGCGCCACCATGCCATCCAGCACATCGAACAGCGCCGTCAACCCGAGAAACCATCCGGCCGTGCGAATGTGCCCCGTGCCGTAGATCACGCCGCCCGCCACCGAACAGATCGTCCCGATCGTGGTGATGGTGTTCGGCTGGACCTCCCGGCGCACAAGCCACTCCGCTACCGGCTCGATGAGCCGCAGGTATCCACGGGTCAGCCAATCCGGTAGTACTGTCATGGGGTAGCACGCGCACGCATCTCAGCGGTCCAGCGGAACACGGTCAGCCGTCCGAAACGCACGACGGGCTGGAGGAGCCCTCCAGCCCGGAAAACTACCCGATCGATTCGGTGTGAGCAACTCACTTCAGGGGACGGACCAACGCAATCCCGTGGTGAAGGAGACACCATCCTTCGTGTAGGTCCGCGTACCGTCCACCGTGCGCGCCTTGAGCGTCACCAGGCTGCCCGACGCCACGCCGCGCGCGGTGAGCGCCTGCGTGCTGTTGGGACCGACCTGCCCCGCCAGAATGTCCGTGCCACCGCTCGTCACGTATACGTTCACCGGCTGCGTCAGATTGTTCGAGACTTCGAACGAGACGTCCGCGGCCGCCGCCGGCGCCGGCGCCGTATTCACCTTCACCTTGCGGCTGCACCCCGCCACCACGACCATGAGCACGATCGCGACAAAGGTCTTCATGAGCTGATCTCCTTGGAGAGAAAAATGGGTACTTGACGAGACTGCGCAATTCCAACGCCGTCGAGCGCCTTCCCTACTTGTACAACCAGTACTTCCTGCTCTCCTCCTGAAACCGCACCACGGCCGGCAACGTCGCATCAATGAGACTGTCCGGATCCGCCCCGCTCAGCAATGCCTCTCTCGCAGAGGGCATGCCAACCAGCTGGTTAAACGATTTTATGCGAATGCGAAGTGAATCCCCATTCGTCCGACCGATCGCCCAGATCAGCGCGGCACCCACTCGCGTCGCCTGCACACGCTCCCGATCAGTGATCACAATGTGAATGCCCTGCAATTCCCGGCCACCATACTTCTCGTCCGTGGGATGGTGCGGCGTGAATCGCCTGGCCTCGAAACGCACACCCGACAGATTGCGATCGTTCAGCAGGTCGACGGCGCGCCTGGCGTCGAGCCACGGCGCACCAACCTGCTGAAACGCATCTGCGGTTCCGCGACCCACGGACACGTTCGTGGACTCGAGCCACACCACACCGGGATAGAGCGTCGCGCTCGCCAGCGATGGCATGTTCGGAGACGGTCGTACCCAGGGAAGACCGGTCTCATCGAACCACATGGTGCGCCGCCAACCCTGCATGCGAATCACGTGCAGCGTGGCCCCGAGGTGCAGCACGTCGTTGTAATACAGCGCGAGCTCGCCCATTGTGAGACCATGCCGCGACGGGATGGGGTAGAGCGAGGTCGGGGTGGCCGAGCGTGTGGCGGTCTGACTGCCGGCGTACGCCACCGTGCTGTCGAGCAGTGGACCCTCCACGTGCACACCAGTGATGGGGTTGGGTCTGTCGAGGACGAGCACCGGGAGCCCGTGACGCGCGGCGCGGCGCATCGTATACACCATGGACGCCACGTACGTCCACGGGCGTGCCCCGAGATCCTGCAGGTCAATGACGAGGACATCGAGCCGGTCGAGCACGCTGTCGGGCGGCGGAAGGGTCGTGGCGCCGTACAGGGAAAAAACGGGGAGACCCGTGCGCGCATCGCGCCCATTCGCCAGATTCGTATGGTCCTCCGTACCACGGATGCCATGCTCCGGCGAGAACAGCGCCGTGAGTCGTGGAGCGGCGACGTCACCGGTCGTCCGCGTGCCGGCCTGGTACAGAAGGTCGATGTCACTCCGGCCATGCTCATCAATGCCCGTCTGATTGGTGAGCAGGCCAACCCGTTTGCCCGCGATGAGGGAGATGCTGTCAGTCATCAGGACAGTTATCCCTGGTCGCACATGTCCGCTCCGTACGGCTCCGCCAGCCTCCGCTTCGGGCGTGGCCGCTCCACTGACACACGCCAGTACGAGCAGCACCGCCATGACCCCACCAGCCCGCACATATCCATGCATCATCCTGTTTGCTCCCATTTCATGACGCTGGAACATACACCGGCCGCGCCATGGCCGCGCCTGCTCCCCATGACACTTCTGCTGCTGGGCGCAGCGGGCTGCGCGAGCGCGCAGCAGCGCGGCGGCGGCGGCGCCGCCACGACCGCGTCCCCCGTTTCCTCCGTTCGCGCCGCGATTGCCGATTCGGTGACGGGCGTGCTGCGGCGCGGGCTGGCCGACAGCGCCTACCCCGGCGCGTACGCCATCGTCGGCGATAGTGACGCGATCTTTGCGAGCCTCGGCGTCGGGCATCTGGACTGGGCGCCATCGCCGACTCCCGACGAGAACACGCTCTGGGATCTGGCGTCCCTCACCAAGGTGATCGGCACGACGACCGCGGTGATGCAGCTCTGGGATCGGGGGCTGATCAAGCTGGACGAGCCCGTGCAGCACTATCTGCCGGAGTTCACCGGACCGCACAAGGAACTGGTCACCGTGCGCAATCTGCTCACGCATTCATCCGGGCTTCCGGCGTGGCGTCCGCTGTACAAGGAGGCCACCTCACCTGCCGCGGCGATCGCACTCGTGTACACCACGCCGCTGGATACGCTGCCCGGCGTGCGGATGGTATACAGTGACCTCGGCGCCATCCTGCTGGGCAAGCTGGTGGAGCGGGTCAGCGGCCAGCCTCTCGACCAATACCTCGCCGCGCACGTGTTTGGCCCACTCGGCATGACGTCCACCCGGTTCCGGCCGCCCGCCGCATGGCTGGCGCGCATCGCGCCCACGGAGCGCGACCCGTGGCGCGGACGGCTGATCCGCGGTGAGGTGCACGACGAAAACGCGTACGCGCTGGGTGGCGTCTCCGGTCACGCGGGTCTGTTCAGCAGCGCGCATGATCTGGCGCGTTTCGCGCAGATGTATCTGCATCACGGTGAGCTGGGGGGCGTGCGCATCGTGAGCGCCGCGGCCGTTGATACGTTCACGCACGTGCAGAACATGGCGTTCTCCAATCGTGCACTCGGCTGGGAGGTGCCCAACGGAACGAACTCGGCGGGCCACCTGTTGTCGAATCGGGCCTTCGGCCACACCGGCTTCACGGGAACGTCCATCTGGATGGATCCGCAGCAGGACCTGTTCATCATCCTGCTCACGAACCGGGTCGATCCGACGCGCGACAACCCGCGGGAGGGACCGGTGCGCGTCCACCTGGCTGACGCCGTGGCGCGCGCACTGGCGGGGGGAAGGTAGGGGCCGCCCTTACGCCACCCCGCCCGTGGGAATGGGCAATCATCCACGCCCTTCCGCCACGCCGCCCGTGGGAATCGGCAATCGGGAATGGGGAATCGTGGGAATGGGAAATGATAAAGCGGGGGGCAGCGGCGGTGAAAAAAAGGCGGTGGGGTGCGGTGTGGGGAGGTCTTCCTCCCCGATTCCCCATTCCCGATTGCCCATTCCCACGGGCGGGGTGACGTGGGGTGGCCGGTTCCCACGGGCGGGGTGACGTGGGGCGGCCGATTCCCACGGGCGGGGTGACGTGGGGCGGCCGGTTCCCACGGGCGGGTGGCGTGGGGCGGCGACTTCCCCATTCCCGATTCCCTTGTAACTTTGTAGAGTATGAACCAGTCAGGGCTTGTCCCCTGTTCACA
>Ga0207652_10000581_pt1 | contig 36793 bp, 30 predicted proteins | sample KBSC63BmetaG_FD_184334 | JGI IMG/M metagenome (GOLD analysis project Ga0207652, IMG submission 184334) | Corn rhizosphere microbial communities from Kellogg Biological Station, Michigan, USA - KBS C6-3B metaG (SPAdes) (version 2) | ecosystem: Host-associated > Plants > Roots > Rhizosphere ...
CGCGCCCCCGTCCCTTCCCCCCGCCGCCCAATCAACCATCTAGGCTCCGGGTCCAGTCCGGGGTGGTGTATTTGGCCAGCACGCCAGGTTTTGGTCCTGGAAGAGAGGGTTCGAGTCCTTCCCCCGGAATAGAGTCCTCGTCCATGGAGTACGGAGGAGCTTCCCTTGACCCCGAGGTGCGCGCGGGCCTTGCCCAAACGTGGCGCACGCTGCGCGCGATCGGCATCGTCGCGATCGTCGTCGGCATCGTCGCGATCCTGCTGCCGCAACTCTTCAGCCTCGGTGCCGCCGTCTTCATCGGCTGCATCCTGGTCATCGTCAGCGCCTTCCTCACCGCCGCCGCCTTCACCGCCCACGGCGTCGGCAGCCTGCTGGCGCGGCTGGCCTGGGCGCTCCTGACCTTCGTCGTCGGCCTCTGGCTGATCATCGAACCCCACAACGGCACCCTCACCCTGACCCTGGTCCTGGGCATCTACTTCCTGCTGATGGGGCTGACGCGGATCGCCGTCGCCTTCATGGGGCGCGGCACGCCGAACGCGGGCTGGGTCGGCCTCTCCGGCGTCTGCGGCCTGATCATCGGCATCCTGGTGCTGGTCAAGTTCCCCTCCAGCGCCGACTGGGCGATCGGCCTGCTGGTCGGCATCGACCTGATCTTCGCCGGCTGGACGCTGATCTCGGTCGCGCTGGTCGGCAAGGAACTTTCGCGCGACGCCTGAGGGCGACGCCGAGGCGCCGCCCGGAATAACCTGGGGGACCGTGGCACCCCCTCTGGTCCTGGTCATGGCGGCCGGCTCGGGAACGCGCATGCGCTCTCAGACGCCGAAGATGCTCCACCCTGTCTGCGGGCGGCCGATGGTCGCCTGGCCGATCCTCGCCGCGCGCGCGGCCGGGGCGGGGCGGGTCGCGGCGATCGTCTCACCGGGTCACGACATCTCGGCCGGGCTCCCCGACGGGGTCGAGACGGTCGAGCAGCCCCAGCCGGACGGCACCGGCGGCGCGATCCGCGCCGCGCTCCCATTGATCGAGGAGGCCGAGACGGTCCTCGTCCTCTCCGGCGACGTGCCGCTGATCTCGACCGCGACCATCGCCGCGCTGCTCGAGGCGCACGAGGCCTCCGAGGCCGCGGCGACGATGCTGACGATCGAGCTCGAGGACCCCGCCGCCTATGGGCGCGTCGTCCGCACCGCCGACGGCGGGGTGGAGAAGGTGGTCGAGGCGAAAGCCGTCGGCGACGCCGACGCGTCCCAGCTCGCGATCCGCGAGATCAACGCCGGCACCTACGCCTTCGACGCGGCGCCGCTCGCCGCCGCCCTCGCGGGCCTCTCCAACGACAACGCCCAGGGCGAGTACTACCTGCCCGACGTCTTCGGCGCGATGCGCGGCGCGGGCCGCGCCGTCGCCGCCCACCTCACCGACGACCTCGCGGTGACGATGGGGATCAACAACCGCGTGCAGCTCGCCGAAGTCGAGGCCGAGGCCCGCCGCCGGCTGCTCGAGGCCCACATGCTGGCCGGGGTCACCGTCGTCGATCCTGCCTCGACCTGGATCGACGCCGGCGTCGAGATCGGCCAGGACGCCCGGATCGAGCCCGCCACCAGCCTGCTTGGCACCACCAAGGTCGGCGTCGGCAGCGCGGTCGGCCCGCTGACCACCGCGATCGACACCGAGATCGGCGCCGAGGCCGCCGTCCTGCGCTCCCACGTCGAGGGCGCGCGGATCGGCGACGGCGCCACCGTCGGCCCCTTCGCCTACCTGCGCCCCGGCACCGTGATGGAGGCGGGCTCGAAGGCCGGCGCCTCGGTGGAGATCAAGAACTCCCACATCGGCAAGGGCGCCAAGGTCCCCCACCTGTCCTACGTCGGTGACGCCGACGTCGGCGCGGGCAGCAATCTCGGCGCGGGCACGATCACCGCCAACTACGACGGCTTCAGCAAGAACCGGACGACGATCGGCCGCGACGTGCGGGTCGGCGTGGACACGATGCTGATCGCGCCGGTTGAGGTCGGCGACTCCGCTTACACTGGCGCCGGCGCGGTGATCAAGGACGATGTCCCGGAAGGGGCTCTCGCGGTGTCCGAGAACGCGCAACGCAATATCGACGGCTACGCGGCAGACAAGGCGGCGAAGATGCGAGAGGAGCAGGACACGTGAGCACGCTCGAGGAGCAGCCGATGACCTCAACGGCGATTTCCCACGCCTACGAGAAGCGGATGATGGTCTTCGGCGGGCGCAGCTCGCAGGAGCTGGCGGCGAAAATCGCGCAGAATCTGGAAATCGACCTCGGCCAGGTGACGCTGAAGACGTTCGCCGACGGCGAGGTCTACTGCCGCTACGAGGAATCGATCCGCGGCGCCGACGTCTTCATCGTCCAGTCGACCTGCCAGAACGAGCAGACGGGGATGACCCCGAACGACTCGCTGGTCGAGCTGCTGGCGATGATCGATGCCGCGCAGGGCGCCTCCGCGCACCGGATCATCGCCGTGATGCCGTGGTACGGCTACGCCCGCCAGGACAAGAAGTCGGCGCCGCGCGAGCCGATCAGCGCCCGGATCGTCGCCAAGTGCCTGGAGGCGGTCGGCGTCGACCGCGTCCTCACGATGGACCTCCACGCGGGCCAGGTGCAGGGCTTCTTCCACGTTCCGGTCGACCACATGACGGCGATGCCGATGCTGACCCAGTGGTTCGCCGACCAGGAAATGGGCGATGAGCTGGTGATCGTCTCCCCCGATGCCGGCCGGGTGAAGACGGCGCGCAACTTCGCCCGCCGGATCGGCACCCAGTGGGCGGTGATGGAGAAGGAGCGGCCGGCCCAGGCGGTCGCCGAGATCGGCTACGTGGTCGGCAACGTGAAGGGCAAGACCGCGGTCCTGGTCGACGACATGATCGCCACCGCGGGCACCCTCTGCGCGGCCGCCCAGACGGTGATCGACGAGGGCGCCGCGCGGGTCATCTCCTGCGCCACCCACGGCGTCTTCTCCGACAACGCCTACGAACGACTGGCAGACTCCGCGATCGAGCGCATCGTCGTCACCGACACCCTGCCGCTCCGCCCCGGCGCCCCCGACAACATCACCGTGCTCTCGACCGCCGGCACCTTCGCCGACTCGATCCGCCGCATCTTCACCGACGACTCGGTCTCGGAGATCTTCGCGGGCGAGAACCAGCTGTTCTAGACGCGTGCGGCTGGTCGGCCACAAGGGCGCCGACCTGATCGCGCCCGGCAACACGCTGGAGAGCTTTCGCGCCGCGGTCGAGGCGGGCGTCGACACGATCGAGTTCGACGTGGTCTGGCTCGCCGACGCGCACCTGCCGCTGGAGCAGCGGGCGCCGCTGATCGTCGCCCACGACTGGGAGGACGCGAACGGCCGCACGCCGCTGAAGCTGACCGAGGCGCTCGACGCGTTCCTCGAGCCGCCGCTCGACCAGGTGGAGATCGACCTCGACATCAAGTTGCCCGGGAGGGAGGAGGAGTTCGTCGAGGCGCTGCGCGAGCGGGGCCTGATCGACCGGGCGATGATCTCGACGATGGAGATGCACACGCTGAAACGCGTGCTCGAACTGGAACCGAAGCTGCGCCGCGGCTGGACCTTCCCGAAAACGAGCCGCGACTGGACGCGCCGCCGCTGGGCGAAGCCGGCGCTCCGCGCCGCCCTCTACGGGATGCGCCTCCAACTTCCCGGCCTTGCCGCCGAGAAACTGCCGAAGTTCGGCGTCTTCGCGATGTGGGTCTACCACCCGCTGATCAGCCCGCGGCTGGCGAGCATCTGCAAGCGCTGCGGCGTGGAGCTGATCGCCTGGACGGTCGACGACGAGCCGCGGATGCGCCGGCTCGTCGAGATGGGCGTCGATGGCCTGGTCAGCAACGACCCCCGCCTCTACGAGCGCCTCGACCTCCCCGCTTAGCTGTTCCTTATGCGCCTATGAGGCGCATAAGGAACAGCGGCCGCGTCTGGCTGTTCTTTATGGCGCTGCGGCCGCCATAAAGAACAGCTCGCGGGTGAGTTCAGACGGTGCCGGGGGTCGCGCCTGGGAGCTTCGCGCCGCGCTTCGGGCGGACGGCGCTCTCCAAATCTTCCCGGGAGAAGCCGCCGATGACCTCGCCGTCGGTGGCGTAGCGGTAGAGGGCGACGCCGAAGATGCCGCTGAGGGCCTTCGAGACCAGGAGGGCGACGCAGATCGCCAGGGCGCCGATCACGATCAGCACCGCGCCCGCGAAGCCGACCGAGGGCCAGATGACGACGCCGACGACGATCAGGGCGATCCCCGGCAGGAAGCCGAGGAGGAAGACGACGCCGCCGATCGCGATGTTGCCGGTGATCTGCTGGCCCCAGCGTTCGCGGAAGAGCGAGGCGGAGCGCTTGAGGGTCTCGAACGGGCCGGTGCCCTCGATCGCGATCACCGGCACCGAGAGGAAGGTGACCAGCGACCAGGCCGCGCCGACCAGCCGCCCGGCGATGTCGCCGAGCGCGCCGCCCTGGTTCTCGAGCGCGCCGATGACGACCGCGATCGCGGTCGAGAGCGCCGCCCAGCCGCAGATCGCGCCGAGGCGCGAGTTGGCGACCGCGATGCCGTCGCCGATCGTCGCGCTCTCGCCGCGGAAGATGCGGTCCGCGCAGGCCGCGAGGCCGACGCTGAAGTAGATGCCGACCACGCTCAGGACGTAGATCCCGATCACGACCAGCGGCACGCCGACGCCGTAGGTGTGCTGGTCGAGCGCGAAGGCCCCCGGCCCGAGGAAGACCAGCCCAAGGATGATCGTGGCGATCCCGCCGTAGAGCGGGAAGCGGACGAGTTCACGATGCGAGTTGAGAAGCGCCCAGCTCTTCTTCGTGAGCGCCCAGCCGCGGCGGATGCGTTTCATGTCAGGGGGTTTCGGCAAGCCCGGGCGTTCTCCTTAGCCCGCGCTCCTCGAAGTATTCCCACTCCTGGCGCCCCAGCTCGGTCGCGGGCGCGTCGGCGTAGACCCACTCGCGCAGGATCCGGTGCCAGTTGCGCTTCGCCCGCAGCTGGCCGAGCACGGCGACGACGCCGATCTCCATCCGCCGCCCCATCAGCTCGTCGGCGGGGATCGACTCGCGCCGCATCAGGTCGAAGTACTCCGAGCGCGGGTCGTTGGTCGACTCGATGATCTTCATCACGATCCGCGCGTCGATTTCCACCACCCGGTCTTCGACGTACCAGCCGCCGATCGCGTGCATGTGCTCGAGCAGCCGTTCGGCGTCGAGCTTCGACGGGCTTTTCACGAAACCGAGATCGTGGAGCGCCTCCCGGAACGCCTCCGGGTCGTCGCGCGAGGCCGCGTCGAAGGCGCGCTGCTCGAGCAGGATCTGCTCACGGTCGAGTTTCTTCGTCATGCCGAAGTCGAGGAAGGCGACCCGTCCGTCGTCCATGAGGATGTAGTTGCCGGGGTGGGGATCGGCGTTGAACTGCTGCAGGTGGTAGATCGAGCCGAAGCTGCCGCGGAAGACGATCTCGCCGAAGCGGCTGCGCTCCTCGTGCGGCAGCTCCTTGATCGCGTCGAAGCCGATCCCCTCGACCAGCTCGGTGACGAGGACGCGCCGGCGCGAGATCCGCGTCACGACTTCCGGCACGTAGATGAACGGATGGTCACGGTAGGCGCGCGAGAAGGTGCGCTGGTTCTGCGCCTCGTACTCGTAGTCCAGCTCCTCCATCACCCGTTCGCGCAGCTCCTCGGCGATCGCCTTCGCGTCGAGCCCCGGCGCGATCGCCCGCGCCAGCCGCACGATCGTCCCCGCGTTGCGCAGGTCCGCCTCCAGCGCCTCGGCGATGCCCGGGTACTGGATCTTCACCGCGACCCGCCGCCCGTCGAGCAGCTCCGCCTTGTGCACCTGGCCGATCGAGGCGGCGGCGAACGCCTCGTGGTCGATCTCGGCGAAGTACTCGGAGAGCGGTTCGCCGTCGTACTCCTCTTCCAGCACCTTGACCACCTGCTCCCACGGCATCGCGGGCGCCTCCGAGCGCAGCTTGCCGAGCTGCTCCTGGTAGATCTCGCGGTACTCCTCGGGGATGAACTCGGTGTCGATGAACGAGGCGAACTGCCCGAGCTTCATCGCCGCGCCCTTCATCTGCCCGAGCGCGCCGACCATCTTCATCGCCGTTTCCAGGTGGCGCTGCTCGAGCCGCTCTTTGCCCTCCTCCTCGGAGCGCGCCACGTTGGCCGCTTTCGTCCCCGCGTAACGGGCTCCCTGCGCCCCGATGATCGACCCCAGTTTCGCCGATCTGCGGATCCGCCCTTTGGGGATCTTGGCTTCGTCGGCCACGCCTAGAGCTTGGCACAGACGCCTTTGTGCGCCGATTCTCTATCCTGTCGCGTCCGATGGCAGATGCACGCACCACTTTGAAAGTCGCCCCGCGCACCGAGTTCGGCTCGCGGACCTCCCGCCGTATGCGCCGCGAGGGGCTCGTCCCCGGCGTCGTCTACTCCGGCGGCGCGGAGGCCACCCACTTCCAGGTCGCCGAACGGGACGTGCGCAGCGTGATCGGCGAGGGCGCCGCGCTGTTCGATCTCTCCATCGACGGCGGCAAAGCGCGCCCGGTCGTGGTCAAGGAGCAGCAGCTGCACCCGGTGAAAGGGACGCTGCGCCACATCGACCTCCAGGAGGTCAAACTCGACGAGGCGATCCACGCCGAGGTCGTGATCGAGCTCGAGGGCGTCGAGGACGCGCCGGGCGTGAAGGCGAGCGGCGTGCTCGAGCACGTCACCCGCGAGATCACCGTCGAAGCGCTGCCGACCGCGATCCCGGACAAGATCGTCGTCGACGTTTCCGCGATGGAGATCAACGACACGATGCAGCTCTCCGCGGTCACCCCGCCGAGCGGCGTCACCTTCCTCGCCGACGATCCCGAGGAGGTCACCATCGCCACCCTCGCGCCGCCGCGCGTCGAAGAGGCCGCCCCCGAGGTCGAGGAGGAGACCGAACTGGTCGGCGAGGCCGAGGGCGGCGAGGCCGGCGAGGGCGACGGCGACTCGGGCGACTCCGAGGGCGAGTAGCTCTCGGGCCTATGGCCCTCTTCGGCCGTCGGGAGAGCGACGGCGACCGGATCTTCATCGTCGGCCTGGGCAACCCCGGGCCCGAGCACGCCCGCGATCGCCACAACATCGGCTTCGACGTCGCACGCGAGCTGGTCCGGCGCTGGGACCTCGGCAGGCCGCGCTCCAGGTACAAGGGCGAACTGTGGGAAGGACGGACCGGCCCCGGCGGTCCCCGCGTCGCGATCCTGCTGCCACTGACCTACATGAACGCGGTCGGCGACTCGGCCGGCCCGGCCCGCGGCGCCCTGAAGACGCCGATCGAGCGCACGATCGTCCTCCACGACGAGATCGACATCCCCTTCGGCGAGATCCGCGTGCGGGAGGGGGGAGGCCTGGCCGGCCACAACGGCCTCAAGTCCCTCAAACGAGGCTTCGGCTCCGCCGACTTCTGGCGCGTGCGGGTCGGTGTCGGCCGCCCAGACTCGACCGACCCCGAGATCGTCGCCGCCTGGGTCCTCGGCCGCTTCCGCGAGAGCGCCGCCGAAGTCGAAGCCCTGGTCGACGACGCCGCCCGCGAGACGGAACGCCTGGTCGAGCGGCTGGCCGCCTGAGGCGCGGTCGACCTTTCGCACCCTTCGGCGAGCGCGGTCGACCTTTCGCACCCCCGCACGAAGCGCGGTCGACCTTTCGCACCCCCGCACGAAGCGCGGTCGACCTTTCGCACACCGCAGGAAGCGCGGTCGACGTTTGGTCCGACTACCGGACCTCAGGACGACCGCGCAAGCGGGGCCGGACCTTAGGACGACCGCGGGTCTGCGGCACGGCTAGGGCTTCGAATAGGTTCCGGTCATGAGCGACGCGACCCAGCCGAAGACGACCACCACCTACGAGGTCGCCGAGGACGGGGTCGCGCTGATCCGGCTCGACCGGCCGAAGGCGCGGAACGCGATCAACACGCAGATGCTGGGCGAGCTGCTCGAGCACCTGGCGGTGGCGCAGGTCGACGAGGCGGTGCAGGTGCTTGTCTTCTCCTCGACCGACCACATGGGCCTCTCGGCCGGCGCCGACGTGCGCGAGGAGCTCGACCACGACGGCCACGTGCGGCGGATGCAGATGTTCTCCGACCTCTACGACACGATCGTCGCCTTCCCCAAGCCCACCGTGGCCGCCTGCCACGGCGACGTGGTCGGCGGCGGGGCCGAGATCTCGATCGCCTGCGACCTGCGGGTCGGCGGCTCCAACCTGCGGATGCGCTTCCCGGGGGCGGCCCTCGGGATGCCGGTCGGCCCGGCCCGCCTCGTCACCCTCTGCGGCCTCGCCGCCGCCAAGTACCTGCTGCTGACCTCGCGCACGGTCGGCCCCGACGAGGCGCTGCGCCTCAACCTCATCAACCGTGTCGCCCCCGCCGCCGCGACCGAGGAGTCGGCGCTCGCCCTGGCCGCCTCGGTCGCCGCCCACCCACCCGAGTCCGTCGCCCGCCTCAAGCGCATGCTCCACGAGTGGGACGACATCGAGGGCCGCTCCGCCGCCGAGGGCGTCGGCCAGGTCGAGCACGTGCGCAGCGGCCCCGGCTTCCCTTATTAGGCCGTCGATGTTGATGGGCCGAAAACTCGTCATATAGGCGTGTTTTCGGCCCATCAACGGGTGGGTGGGGTGGATTCGTAATATGAGGTGACGAGGCTGGATCGGTCGATCTGGCCGTCCTGCATGCCCGGTCCCACTCCCAACCTCCCGATTCCTCGCCGATGAGCCTTCGCCCACTTCTAGATCTCGCTGCCGAGAACGAGCGCGTCCATGCGCTTGCCTCCGACGTGCTTGCCGCCGCCGACGGCGGCGCGGGGATCAGCCTGCGCGCCTCGCAGACGCTGCGGCCGCTGCTGCTGGCGGCGCTGCTGGAGGACGATCGCGGGCTCGCCGGGCGTCCCGCGCTCCTGGTCGCCGCCGACGACCGTGCCGCGCGCGACCTCGCCGCCGACCTGCGCGCGTTCCTGGCTCCCCGCCGCGTCCGCTTCTATCCCTCGCGGGGCACCGGTTATGCCTCGTCGGTGACGCCGCCGCCGCACCTCGTCGGCCTGCGGATCGACGCCCTCGATGCGCTCTCGCGGGAAGCCGACGCGATCGTCGTCGCCTCCGCCGTCGCCCTCGCCGAGGCGGTCCCGGACGCGTCGCTGCGCCCGGCGGGCTTCGAAATCGCCAAGGGGGACGAGGTCGACCTCGGCGCCGTCGCCGAGGACCTGGTCGCGGCGGGCTACGAACGGGTCGAGCAGGTCGAGGAACGCGGCCAGTTCGCCGTCCGCGGCGGCATCCTCGACGTCTACCCGGCGACCGAGGAGCGCGCCGTGCGGGTCGAGCTGTTCGGCGACGAGGTCGAGTCGATGCGCTGGTTCTCGACCTTCACTCAGCGGAGCCTCGGCGACGCCGAGGTGGTCGAGCTCGCCCCGGCCGCGGAGCTTGACGCCGACCACCGCGAGCTCGCCTCGCTGGCGGCCCTGGAGGCCGCCGAAGGCGAAGGCGGCGCCACCGACCTCGGCGAGCTCCTGCCGCTGGACCAGTTCCGCGCCCCGCTCGACCTCGTGCCGCAGAACGCCGCCGTCGTCCTCGCCGCGCCCGAGGACGTCGAGCCTGCCCTCCGCGACGTCTGGGAGGACGCGACGACCTCGATGAAGGACGAGGACGCGCGCCGTCTCTACGTCGACGTCGCCGAGCCGCTGGCCGAGCGCGCCGCCCTGTCCCTGACCGCGGTCGGCGAGGACGACGAGGACGCCTTCCGCGCCTCCCGCGCCGAGAGCCCCGCCCGCTCGATCAAGGAGGCCGAGTCGGAGCTGGAGAAACTGGTCCGCAGCGGCTACCGCACCGTCGTCGCCTTCGACAGCATGGGCGAGGCGGAGCGCGCCCGTTACGGCCTCGACCGCCTGGAGGCGCGGATCCTCGAAGGCGGCCACCTGTCGCCTGACCCCGGCCTCTCCTTCGCCGAGGCGCGCCTGCGCGAGGGCTTCGTCGCGCCGGAGCTGAAACTCGCCGTCTATCCGTTCCGCCGCCTCGTCCACCGGCGCCGCCGCGCCGAGGAGACGCCCGCGACCGGCGGCGGCCGCGGCCGCCTCGCCTTCTCCGAGCTGCGCGTCGGCGACTACGTCGTCCACGAGGACCACGGCGTCGCCCGCTTCGCCGGCTTCGAGACGCGCGAGATCGGCGGCGTCACCCGCGACTACCTCTACCTCGAATACAAAGGCGAGGACCGCGTCTACGTCCCCACCGAACAGCTGGAGAAGCTGAGCCGTTATCTCGGCGCGGGCGGCGAACCGACGCTCTCCGCCCTCGGCGGCAAACGCTGGCAGAACCTGAAGGCGCGGGCGCGCAAAGCCGCGGGCGCGCTGGCGGGCGAACTGCTCAACCTCTACGCCGAGCGCCGCGCCCGCAAAGGCCACGCCTACGCGCCCGACGGCGAGTGGCAGATCGAGATGGAGTCGAACTTCCCCTACCGCGAGACCGCCGACCAGATCGAGGCGATCGAAGCGGTCAAGGGCGACATGGAATCGGAGCGCCCGATGGACCGGCTGGTCTGCGGCGACGTCGGCTTCGGCAAGACCGAGGTGGCGCTGCGCGCGGCGGTCAAGGCGGCCGCCGACGGCCTCCAGGTGATGATGCTGGTGCCGACGACGATCCTCGCCCAGCAGCACTGGGGAACCTTCCGTGAGCGTCTTGCCGACCTTCCGTTCCGGGTCGAGGGCATCTCGCGCCTGCGTCCCGCCGCCGAGACCAAGGCCGTGCTCGCCGACTTCGAGGAGGGCAAGGTCGACATCCTGATCGGCACCCACCGCCTGCTTTCCCGCGACGTCCGTGCCAAGGAGCTGGGCCTGGTGATCGTCGACGAGGAGCAGCGCTTCGGCGTCAAGCAAAAGGAGCTGCTGCGCCAGCTGAAACTGAAAGTCGACGTGATGGCGATGTCGGCGACGCCGATCCCGCGCACGCTGCAGATGAGCCTTGCCGGGTTGCGTGACATCTCCGTGATCGAGACGCCACCCGAGGGCCGGCGCCCGGTCCGCACCTACGTCGGGCCTTATGACGAGGATCTGGTGAAGAAGGCGATCTCCCGCGAGGTCGAGCGCGGCGGCCAGGCCTTCGTCCTCCACAACCGGATCGACTCGCTCTTCGAGGTCGCGGAGCGGCTGCGCGGCCTCGTCCCGAACGCCCGCTTCCTCGAAGCGCATGGGCAGATGGACGAGCACTCGCTCGAGGAGACGATGCTCGCCTTCCTGCGCGGCGAGGCCGACGTGCTGGTGACGACGACGATCATCGAGTCCGGCCTCGACATCCCGACCGCCAACACGCTGATCGTCGAGCGCGCCGACCAGCTCGGGCTGAGCCAGGCCTACCAGATCCGGGGCCGGGTCGGGCGCTCGAAAGAGAGCTCCTACGCCTACATGCTCTACCCGAGCGCCGAGGCGCTGACCGAGGACGCCGCCGCGCGCCTCTCCACCCTCGCCGACCACACGGAGCTCGGCTCCGGCTTCCGCATCGCGATGCGCGATCTCGACATCCGCGGCGCGGGCAACCTGCTCGGCGACGAGCAGTCGGGACACGTCGCCGCGGTCGGCTTCGAGCTCTACTGCCAGATGATCGACGAGGCGGTGGCGGAAGCCGCCGAAGCCGCCGGGGACGACGGCGAGCGCGAGGAGGCGCCGGAGCCGGTCCGCCTCGATGTCCCGGTCGACGCCTACCTGCCGGCCACCTTCGTGCCCTTCGAGGCGGCGAAGATCGACATCCACCGTCGCATCGTCGCGGCGCGCGAGCCCGGCCAGCTGCGCCAGATCGCCGACGAGCTCGACGACCGCTTCGGCCAGCTGCCGCCGCAGGCCGAGAACCTGCTGAAGCTGCAGCGGGCGCGGATCGAACTGGGGCTGGCGGGCGCGCGCAGCGTCGAGTTCCGCGGCGGCAAACTGACGGTGACCGGGGTGGAGCTCGACTCGACCGGCTCCGGGGTCCTCTCCGAGCAGGTCGAGGGGGCCCTCTACGAATGGCGCGAGCAGGCCGCCTCGCTACGCGTGCCGGGCGATCCGGACGAACGCCTGGCCGCGGTGCTGGCACTCGCGACGGCCCTGCGCGAGGCAAAGCGCGCGGCCGAGCCCGCAGCGGCCTGAGGTGGGTAGTTAGGCGACGGGCGGGTCCTGTCGGGAAGGGAAGGCGGGCTTGGGGAGGGACGGGCGGGGGCACGGGCCATTGCGGCCGTCCGAGGTGGTCCCAGGTGTCCCGGGCGCCTCATGGGGGTCCTGGCAGGCTGTGACCCCCATGAGGCGCCCGGGACGTGAGCCTCTGTGGGAGAGGCGTCACACGGACGATGCGATGTCGGACTTCCGTGAGGGAGGCGGCACAGGGACGGTGCGAGGTCGGACTTCCGTGACGATCGTGTCGGAGAGATTCCTCATTCGGGCCCGGTCGTTGACGAAGATGCCGGGAACGCCACATTCGGACGCCTTCGGAGGCCTTGAAATGGGCCGGAATCAAGGGCCGATAACGCGCTGCGTGTTTTAGGGCCCCTATAGGGGGGCCAATCCACGCAGCGCGTCCGTGACTGTTGGACAACACGGGAGGAAGTGAGGACTTCCCGGCATCTCCGTGACGGGGTCGGACTCCCGTCACGGATCCGTGTCCCACCGGTGACGGATCGGTCGCGAGTGGGAGGGAATCCGAACGGTCAGGGATCTCCGTGGTTCGAAATGGCCGTATGGCGACCATTTCGAACCACGCTGGACGGGTCGGGATATGCGGTGTTCGATATCCGCCGTATACGCGGATGAGGAACGCGGCAGATCCCTGACCGTTCGGGAACCGCCCGTCGACGCCCGTCGGGCGCGGTCCCGGGACGCTCCCGTGACGGTTCCTCTGCTCCCCGCATCCCCGGCCGTCTCGGCCACGGCCACAACCTGCCAGGGCCGTGGACGAGACGGCCCGTCCCTTCTCGGGCGACAGCTTCAGAGCACCGCGTCCCTTCCGGACGCCGGCTTCAGAGGGCCCGTCCCTTCCGGGCGCCGGCTTCACAAGGCCGCGTCCCTTCCCCCCGGCGCCAGCCAGCAGTGGGCCCGTCCCTCCCCGGCCGCCGGTGGCCGCCGGCGGCCGGGGCGCCATCTCTTTCCGGCCCCGCGGCGTGCTCGCGCGCCATTCGTGGAACTACTCGTCTGGGCCCCCGCCGGCGCCCGTCGGGCGAGGGTTTCCGGTGGCTCGCGGCTGTCGCGGCGAACTCTTTACCCACCGTAAAGACAACTTTCACTATGCTGCCCCGTCGGTGGGAGCCAAATCGGGGTCAAACAAACGGGGTGGCAGGGGCCGCCCGAAGAAGCCGGGTGCGCCGCAAGCTAAGCGGGGCGGGGGCCTGGGCGGCGCGCAGCGCGTCGGCCTGGTCCTGTTCGCGGTCGTCTTCGTCGTGCTCTTCGTCGTCTTCGCGGTCGCCCAGGGCCTCGGCGCGCCGAGCGTTCCCGCCGGGGACATCGCGCTGGTGAGCAGCGCGCCCGCCAAGTACGAGCACATCTCCGAAGCCGACTACAAGAAGGCGCTCGCGCAGCAGGAAGCGCAGGCGGGCCTGAAAAAAGCGCCGAAAGCCGGCTCCAAAAAAGCCGAAGAAATTCACAAATCGACGGTCGGCGAACTTCTGAACACCGCCTGGATCTTCGGCGAGGCGGAAGAACTCGGGATCAAGGTCACCCCGAAAGAAGTCGAAACCGAACTCGCCAAAGTCAAAAAAGAAAGCTTCAAAACGGAAAAAGCGTTCCAGGAATTCCTCAAGGAATCGCACTTCACCGAGGAAGACGTGAACGAGCGCGTGGAACTGCAGATCCTCTCCACGAAGATCCAGGAAAAGATCACCAAAGAAGCGCCGCCGCTCACCGAAGCCGAACTCAAGGCGTACTACGAAGCCGAAAAGGCGACGCAGTTCACGAAACCGGCCACGCGTGACGTGCGCGTCGCGGTGAACGAAGACAAAAAAGAAATCGAAGCCGCGAAGAAAGCGCTGGAAGCCGACAACTCGGAAGCCGGCTGGAAAAAAGTGACGAAGAAATATTCGCCGACGACGGCTTCGCAGGGCGGGCTCCAGAAAGAAATTTCCGAAGAATTCCTCACGGAACCGCTGAAAAAAGACATCTTCAAATCGGCGACCGGCGAACTGATCGGGCCGGTCAAACAGGAAAAAAACTACCTGCTGCTGGAAGTCGTGAAACTGCACCCGGAAAAAGTGCAGTCGTTCGACGAAGTCAAAACGACGATCGAAACGACGCTGCAACAGCAGGGCCAAGAAAAATACTTCCAGCAGTGGGTCGCCGGCTTCCAGTCGAAGTGGACCTCGCGCACCCACTGCGCCTCGGGCTTCACGATCGAACAGTGCGCCAACTACAAGGGGTCCGGTCATCCCGCGACCGCCTCTGAAGCCTGCTACGAAGCCAACCCGAAGACGCCCGCCAAAGAATGTCCGGCGCCGGTGGTGCAGAACCAGCCCGCGCTGCCCGGCTCGGTGAGCGCGACCAAACCGGAAGGCGAACGACTGGTCCAGCGCCCGCGGCCCGAAGCAGCGAGCAAAGCGGCCAAAGAAGGCGGCGCCGGGGCAGCGGAAGGTGCCGCCGGAGCGGCGGCAGGCGCCGAAGGCTCGGCCGCATCCGAAGCCGCCCAGAAAGCGGTCGAAGAAGCGGCCGCCAAAGCTGCCGAAGAAGCCGCCGCCAAAGGCGAATAGCCTCGCGCGGGCAGACCGCGCCGAAGTCCCTCGGGCAAATAGGATCGCCGTCCTATGAGCACGATCTCCTCCATCCACGCCCGGCAGATCCTCGATTCGCGCGGCAACCCGACCGTCGAGGTCGAGGTCGCGCTGGAGTCCGGGGCGCGGGGGACCGCGGCGGTCCCCTCGGGCGCCTCGACCGGTGAGTTCGAGGCGGTCGAGCTGCGCGACGGCGGCGAGCGGTGGGTCGGCAAGGGCGTCACCAAGGCGGTGGCCAACGTCAACGACGAGATCGCCAAGGCGCTGACCGGCGCCCGCGCCGCCGAGCAGGGCGCCCTCGACGAGACGATGATCGAGCTCGACGGCACGCCGAACAAGGGCCGGCTCGGCGCCAACGCCATCCTCGGCGTCTCCCTCGCCGCCGCCAAGGCCGCCGCGGCCGACTCCCAGCAGCCGCTCTACCGCTATCTCGCCGAGCTCTACGGGGGCGGCGAGCCGCGCGTCCTCCCGGTGCCGATGATGAACGTCCTGAACGGCGGCGCCCACGCCGACAACTCGGTCGACTTCCAGGAGTTCATGGTCGTCCCCGCCGGCGCTTCCAGCTTCGCCGACTGCCTGCGCGTCGGCACCGAGGTCTTCCACGCGCTGAAGAAGAGCCTCGGCGCGCGCGGCCTCGCCACCGCGGTGGGGGACGAGGGCGGCTTCGCTCCCAACCTCGAGTCCAACGAGGCGGCCCTGCAGGCCGTGCTCGAGGGGGTCGAGGCGGCCGGCTACGAGCCCGGCTCCGACGTCTTCATCGCCCTCGACCCGGCGACCAGCGAGGTCTTCAAGGACGGCAACTACGTCCTTGAGCACGAGGGGCGCTCGCTCGCGCCGCAGGAGATGGCCGACTATTGGGCCGATCTCTCATCCAAATATCCGATTCTCTCGATCGAGGACGGCATGGACGAGGAGGACTGGGACGGCTGGAAGCTCCTCACCGACGCGATCGGCGCGCAGGTCCAACTCGTCGGCGACGACCTCTTCGTCACCAACCCGGAGCGGCTGCGCCGCGGGATCGAGCTCGGCGTCGGCAACTCGATCCTGGTCAAGGTGAACCAGATCGGCACGCTCTCGGAGACCCTCGAGGCGATCCGGATCGCCCGCGACGCGGGCTACACCGCGGTGATCTCTCACCGCTCGGGGGAGACCGAGGACACGACGATCGCCGACCTCGCCGTCGCCACCGGCGCCGGCCAGATCAAGACCGGCGCCCCCTCGCGCTCCGATCGCGTGGCCAAGTACAACCGCCTGCTGCGGATCGAGGAGGAGCTCGGCGGCGCGGCCGAGTTCCCCGGCCTGAACGCATTCGCCCAACGCCGCTCCTAGGCGCCCGAGGGCGCCCCTTAATGAAGGAGAAGGCACGCCGGCAGCGTAGCTGCGGGCATGGCCTCGAACCGTCGTCCGCCGAAACGGCGCCCCGCCGCGCGTCGGCCCGGCGCCCGCCGCTCGGCGAGCCGCATCAAGTGGGACCGGGTCGGCCGCATCGCCCTGGTCCTGGTCCTCTTCGCGGTCGCCTACAGCTACCTCAACCCGGCGATCGATCTCTTCAAGACCTACCAGTCGACGACCGCGGCGAAAGCCGAATTCCACGAGCTGCTGCGCGAAAACAAGCGCCTCCACAAGGCCGTTCAGACGGCCGACAACGCCGCCATCGTCGAGGGCATCGCGCGCAAGCAGGGGATGATCGCCGAAGGCGAGACCCCGTTCGTGCTCCACGGCCTGAACTGAGCGCCCGTGCCTAGCTTCGGCTCCTACCTGCTGGGGGCCGCCCAGCTCGCCGTCCTCGCCGCCGCCACCGGCTATGGCGCCTGGCTCCTGCGGGCTCGCCTCCTGCCTGGTTGGCGCGGCGCGCCGGCGCGCCTCGTCGAGGTGACCGTCGCGATCGGGCTGGTGACCGCGGTGAGCGAGCTCCTCGGCACCTTCGGCCTGCTCTACATCGGGGCGCTGCTCCTGGCGCTGGTCGCCGTCGCGCTCGCGGTCCGCCTCCTCGTCCCGCAGGCGCACGGCGGCGGCCAGACCGCCCGCGGCGTCGACCCCGGCGTCCTCGCCTCGCTGGTGGCGATCGCCGTCATCGCGATCGTCACCTTCGACTGGGCGGTGACCGCGAAGCACGCGCTCGACGCGGGGATCTTCAACTTCGACTCGCTCTGGTACCACATGCCGTTCTCGGCGGACATCTTCCAGTCGCACTCGACGACCGGGATGCACCACATCGAAACGGTGCTCGACAACTGGTTCTACCCGCAGAACTCCGAGCTCCTCCACGCCGTCGGCATCCTCGCGATCGGCCGCGACACCCTCAGCCTCTTCATCAACTTCGGCTGGGCCGGCGTCGCCTTCCTCGCCGCCTACTGCGTGGGACGGCCCTACGGGCGGGGGATCCCGACGACGATTGTCGCGGCGGTCCTGGTCGGTTGCCACACCCTCGTCGTGCGCGAGCCGGGCGCCGCCAAGAACGACCTGATGGCCGCCGCGCTCCTCCTCGCCGGCATCGCGATCCTGATCGAGGCCTGGAACGCCCAGGAAGCCGAGCGGCGTGCGTTGTACGGGTGGCCGCTGGCCGCCGCCGGGCTCGCGGTGGGACTGGCGGCGGGGACGCGACTCACGGTCTTCGCCTTTGCCGCGGCGCTCAGCGTCGCCGTCCTCGTGCTGGCACGTTCGGGCAGGCGCTGGAAGGCGGCGGGCTGGTGGTTCGGATCGGGCCTCGTCGGCGGCGGTTACTGGTACCTGCGAAACCTGATCGTCTCCGGCAGCCCGATTCCCGAGGTGACGAAGCTCGGCCCGATTTCGCCGCCGCACCCCGAGCGCCTGCAGGAAGGCCGCCCCGGCTACAGCATCTCCCACTACCTCACCGATACCGGCGTCTGGCATCACTACTTCGTGCCCGGGATGCATGACGCCTTCGGCGTCCTCTGGCCGCTGCTCCTGATCGGCGCCGTTGCCGCCTGTCTGGTGGCGATCGTCGCCGGGCGCGACAAGCTGATCCGCTGGATCGGCGGCTGCGCGCTCTTCGCCCTCGTGGCCTACCTCTTCACGCCGCTCGGCGCGGCGGGGGCGGAGGGGGCACCGGTCGGCTTCGCGATCAATATCCGTTACGTCATCCCGGCGCTGCTGGCGGCGCTCGTGCTGCTGCCGCTGCCCCGCTTCCTCGACGGGGAGAAGCGCCAGTGGGGGCTGATCGCGGTCCTCACCCTCGTCTACCTGGTCACCGACCGCCCCGACCACGGCCTCCACGACAAGGCCCGCCTCTTCGCCCTGGCCTTCGTGATCGTCTTCGTCGCCGTCCCGACGCTGATCTGTCTCGCCCGCCGCGACGGCCTGCCGGCACGGCTCGTCGCCGCCTCGCTGGCGGCGCTGGCGGTGGCGGCGGTCGCGCTCGGCTATCCGGTCCAGCGCCACTACCTCAACCATCGCTTCGCCAACCTCACCGCCGAGACCTCGGTCCCGGGCATGGACCTCGACGATCCCTACCGCTGGGCGCGGAGCGTGCGCGACGCCCGCATCGGCCTGGCCGGGAGCACCGCCGGGTTCGCGAGCTACGGCTTCTACGGGCCCGACCTCTCCAACCAGGTCATCTACCTCGGCGAGCCGGGCCCGCACGGCGCCTTCAACGCGATCGCCACCTGCCAGGGCTTCCGCGAAGCCGTCAACGCCGCCGAGCTCGACTACCTCGTCACCTCGCCCTTCCTCAACTTCATCCACACGAGCAAGCCGGTCCCCTCGCCCGAGGCCCGCTGGCTACGCGGCGCCGGCGGCGTCAAGCCCTACTTCAACGAAGGCCGGGTCACGGTCTGGAAAGTCACCGGCCCCCTGAAGCCCAACTGCACCCCCGCCAACGCCCCCCTCCGCGAAATCCCCCAGACCCCTTCGGGCTGACGATGTTGATGGGCCGAAAAACCCTGTATATCAGGGCTTTTCGGCCCATCAACATCGGTCAGCTGCCGCGGCCGCGGGAGGTGGCGACGGTGCAGGCCTCCTCGGCGCCGATCAGCGGGGCGAGGGAGAAGTAGGTCAGGACGGGGGCGAGGCGGGGCAGCTCGGCCGACTTGCCCGCGCGGATCGCCTCGAAGAGGACGCCGAGGATCGCCCCGACCGTGGCCTCGATCACGAGGTCGGACGGCTGGCGCTCGCTCTCGGCCGGCGGGCGCAGCAGGCGGGAGACGATCTCCCGTCCGGTCGCGTCGCGGGTGGCGATCGCCTCCGGGCCCGCGCCGTAGACGTCCACCATCCGCAGCGAGGCAAAGGACGGCTCGGCGGCGAAGAACCCGCAGAGCTCCTCGAAGCCGATCCGCACCGCCACGCGCCAGTCGTCGGCCCGCCGCACCGCCGGCATCACCGCGGCGAGCAGCTGGGCGCCGCTCGAGTCGAGCGCCGCCGCCAGCGCGTCGGCCTTGCCTTCGAAGTGCTCGTAGAAGGTGGTCTGCGAGATCGAGGCGGCGGCGGCGATATCGGCGATCGTCGTCGCCGGGTATCCCTTCTTGGCGACCGCCGAGGCGAAGCCGCGGATGATCCGCTGCTCCGGGCTGTAGGAGGCGAAGGGGGGAGCCTCGGCGATCGGCCGCGAGACGATCAGCCGGCCCGGCCGGCGCAGCGGCTGCGGCGGCGCGGGGAAGCTCATCGCCCAGTCCCAGAGCTCGGGCACCATCTCCGGCAGCTCGCCCTCGCGCCGGTCCAGCAGCCGCGCGTAGACCACCTGGTAGATCCCGGCGACGATCCCGCGCAGCAGCTCGCGCGGCAGCCCGGCGCGGTCCGGCAGCTGCTGGGCGGCGTCGCGGGCGAGGAGGACGGCCCAGTCGATCGCCCGCCGCACCGGCTCCATCCCGGCCTCGCCGGCCGCGTAGGACTCGATCAGACAGAGGCGCGCGGCGGCGGGCTGGGCGACGACGACCCGGACGAAGGCCGCGAGCGCGGCGGGAGGCCGGCCGGGCTCGGCGCCCTCGCCGCCAAGTTCCTCGGCGATCGCCGCGATCCCGCCCGCGACGATCTCGTTCTCGGCGGCGCGGAAGCAGTCGAGCTTGTCGTCGAACTGCTCATAGAAGGTGGCGCGTGAGACGCCGGCGATGCGCAGGAGATCCTCGACCGAGGTCGCCTCGTAGTCCTTCCGTGTGCAGCTGGCGACCATCGCGGCGAGCAGTCGTTCGCGCTGATCGCGGCGGGCCGCGTCGCGATCGCCGCTGCGCCCGGGCGGCAGGCGTCGCTCCCGCAGCGCGTCGGCGTCCCCCCAAGGCGTCCTCAGCATCTCGCGACCATATTCGGCGGAGCCGCGTAGACCGCCATTGGTACGCAGACGATACGAGTATGTATGGCACTGGTTGATGGAGCGGTCCGATTTTGGCGCTCCAGAGCGGCAAAGCCATCACAGAGACACACGCCAAATTGCCAGACAACGATCATCTACTTGACTAAAGAATACGACGATGTATATGTTCCCCGGCCGTACACACCGGTTCTTTGGATCGGTGGAGCGACCAGAACCAGGGAAAGCCGGCTCGACCGGCGACAGGGAAAGAGGGAGATATGAGGCGTTTCGCAGTACTGCTGGCGGTCCTCTGCCTGCCCGCCGCCGTCGCGGCAGGGTCGGCAGACGCGGCCGAATGCCCCAACGCGGCGCTGCGGGTCGGCCCGTCCGCCGCCTTGCCGGGCTGCCGGGCCTACGAGATGGTCTCGCCGCTCGAAAAGAACGGCGGCAACATCACCAACACCTTCAACATGCGGACCTCGCCGTCTGGCGACGCCCTCTCCTTCTACTCGACCTCGTCCTTCGCCGGCTCGCCCTCGAGCCCGGCCGGTAACGCCTACATCGGGCGGCGCGGCGCCAATTGGGAGACGGAAGGCGTCGACCCCCCCGAGGAAAACCCGCGCGGGTTCATCCTCTACGCCAGCCCGGCCAGCTCGATCGACCAGGGAATCACCCTGCAGGCGAGCAAGGTCGCGGTGACCCCGGGGGCGATCGCGGGAGGCTCGAACATCTACCTGCGCGACAACGCGACCGGGGCCCGCACGCTGATGGCGGCCGCACCCGGCAACGAACTCTTCCAGCACTTCGCGAGTTTCGGGGGCGGCTTCTACATCGGAGCGTCCCAGGACTGGAGCCGCATATTGGTCGACTCGACCGTCCCGCTGTTGCCGCTCCCCGAACTCAAACCCGGGGTCAAGCATCTCTACGAATGGAGCGGCGGTGAATTTCACGTCGCCGACGTACTGCCCGACGGGAAAGTCCCGGTGGCGGGTTCGGTCTTCAGCGACGGTGGAAGCCGCACGGCATATCAGCACCGGATCTCCACGGACGGATCCCGGATCTTCTTCGAGGCGCCGAACAAATCCGGCGAAGTGGGCGTCTACCTGAGGGAAGACGGCAGGACCCGGGCGATCTCGGTGGCACCCGGGGCGGGCCCGGGAGCCGAAGCCGAACGTGGTGAATTCCAGCTCGCGAGCGCCGACGGTTCGGTCGTCTACTTCACCAGCGAGACCGAACTGCTCCCCGGTTCGAACCCCAATGGCAGCCCGACGCTGTACCGCTACGACGTCGAAAGCGAAAGGCTGACCGACCTGACCCCGACCGCGAGCGCACCCGGCGCCATGGTCGGGAAGGTCATCGGCGCCAGCAACGACGGCTCCTACGTTTATTTCAGTGCTGCGTCGGCGCTGGTCGAAGGCTCGACCGAAGCCATCCCATCCTTCACCACGAACTTCTATGCCTGGCACGAAGGCCACCCGAAGCTGATCGGCCAGACCAGCCTCGAAGCTGGAGAATCCAGCTTCCCGGCTCAATACCTGGCCAGCCCGAACGGCCACTATCTCGCCTTCGCGTCGATATCCGAGATGACCGAAGCCGACCATAAGAGCCCGCTCTGCTATGCCGATCCGACCGATCGCATCGGGCCCGAAGACTGCCTCGACGTCTACGTCTTCGACTATGAAACCGGCACGCTGACGTGCCTCAGCTGCAATGGCGAACTGGGCCGCGGCAACTCCGACCTCGGCGGCCAGAAAAACCACGAAGTGGGGCTCGGCGACGAATACGCGCACGCGGTGCTCGACGACGGGACGGTGTTCTTCGACACGCCGAACCGCCTGCTGACCCGCGACGTCAACGACGCCGGCGATGTCTACGCCTGGCGTGATGGCTCTTTCCAGCTGGTGTCGACCGGGATGGATCCCCAGGCCTCGGTCTTCGGTGACGCCACCGCCGACGGGAGGAACATCTTCTTCCTGACCGCGCAACAGCTGGTCGCGCAGGACACTGACAACAGCATCGATGCCTACGACGACCGCGAAGAAGGCGGCCTGGCCTCGCAATACGCGGCCGGTTCGCCGGCTCCGTGCGAAGGCGATGGCTGCCGCGGCCCCGCGTCGACCCCGCCGGACGGCCTCGCCCACGGCAGCGTCTTCGCCTCGGGCTCGAGCTGCCCCGCTGCCGGCCCCGCGATCCGCAAGGCCGCGCACCGAGCGAAGAAGCTGAGCCGCCACGCCCACCGGGCGGCGCGAGCCGGAAAGGCGAAGCGCGCCCGACGACTCCGCCACAAGGCGGCGGCGGAAAAGCGCCACCGCAAGCAGATCGAAAAGAACGCCATGAACTGTGGAGGGACGAGCCGATGACCAGGAAACTGACCTTGACCCTGCTCGCCGCGGCGCTCGCCGTCTTCGCGATCCTCCCCGGGTCGGCCCTCGCCGACTTCGGGGTCAAAAAAGTAGAAACGTCGCTCACCACCCCCGCGGGGACCCCGCTGTTGCAGGCCGGTGGCCATCCCGACGTGACGACGACGGTTCATCTCAACACCCTCCTCGACCCGGAAATCAAACGGGAAAAGCCAGACGGCAACCCGAAGGACATCGAGGTGTCGCTGCCGCCGGGACTGATCGGCAATCCGAGCGCCACGCAGAAGTGCAGTCAGGCAGCCCTGGCGGCAAGCTTCGTCGCTCACTGCAATCCCAACAGTCAGATTGGCGTGGCGACGATCACGACCTACTTCTTCGGCCCCAATAAAGCGACGATCCCCCTGTACAACATGGTCGCGCCGCGCGGGGTCGCGGGTCAGTTCGCCTTCAACCTCAACACCGATGCCGTCTACATCGACGCCGGGGTCACGGCTTCCGGCGAATACCGGCTGACTGCCGACGTCTCGAACATCTCGCAGGGGCTGGCGCTCGGCGACACGTCGGTGACCCTCTGGGGTGAGCCGGCCTCGCCGCTGCACACGCCGGAACGCGCAGCCGAAGGGGGAACCCTGCCGCCGACCGACCCCGAAACCTACGAACCGGTGTCGATCGAAAGCACCGAACCCGAACGTCCGCTGATGAGCAATCCGACCTCCTGTCCGGGGACGCCGCTGCGCACCGACGTCCGCGCCGATTCCTGGCAGGCGCCCGGCGTGTGGAGCTACGGCGCCAACGAACTCGGACCGGCCGGCGAACCGCTGACGATCACCGGCTGCCCGGAGGTGCCCTTCGAAGCGTCGATGCAGGCACAGCCGACGACCACCGAGGCCGAATCGCCGTCGGGGCTGACCTTCGACCTGCGCTTGGCGCAGAACGAATATCCGGAAGGGCTCAGGAACTCCGACCTGCGCGACGCCGTCGTCACCTTCCCCGAAGGCATGGCGATCGATCCGTCCTCGGCGAGCGGCCTCGGTTCCTGCTCGCCGGCGCAGATCGGCCTCGGTGAAGACTCTCAGCCGACGTGTCCGGAAAGCTCGAAGATCGGCAAGGTGGAGATCACCACGCCGCTGCTCGAAGCGCCGATCGAAGGCGGCGTCTACCTGGCCCAGCAGCGCCAGAACAAGTTCGGCTCGCTGGTGGCCCTCTACCTCGTGGTCAGTGACCCGGCGACCGGTGTGCTGCTGAAGATTCCGGGCAAGGTCGAGACCGACCCGAGCACGGGCCGGCTCACGGCGCGCTTCGAAGATGCGCCGCAGATGCCCGTCGAAGACCTGAAAATGACCCTGTTCAGCGGTCAGCGGGCATCGCTCCTGACCCCGCCGACCTGCGGCACCTACACGACGCGGGGCGAATTCACGCCTTGGTCCGGAGGTGCCCCGGTGGTCCGCACCGACAGCTTCCAGGTCACCAGCGGGCCGGAAGGGCAGCCCTGCCCGTCGGGTCGCTTCGATCCGAGCCTTCAGGCCGGCACCGCGAATCCGGCGGCGGGGCAGTACAGCCCGTTCGAAGTGCGGATCGCGCGGGGCGACGGCAGCGGACGCCTGGGCGGCGTCTCGGTGAAGCTGCCGAAGGGCCTGCTGGCCAAGCTGGCCGGGATCCCGTACTGCTCCGACCATGCCCTCGGATCGATTCCGACCGGCGAAGGGACCGGTGTCGCGCAGCTCGCCTCGCCGAGCTGTCCCGCCGCCTCCAAGATCGGCTCGGTGGCGGTCGCCGCCGGGGCCGGACAGAGCCCCTTCTGGGCGAAGACCGGGAGCGCCTATCTGGCCGGGCCCTATAAGGGCGCGCCGCTCTCGCTGGCGGTCGTCACGCCGGCGCTGGCCGGGCCGTTCGACCTCGGCAACGTGGTCGTCCGGGTGGCGCTCCATGTCGATCCGGAAACCGCCCAGGTGACCGCCGACTCCGACCCCCTGCCGACGGTGCTGTCGGGGATCCCGCTGGACCTGCGGGCGATCCAGGTGAAGCTCGACCGGGATGGGTTCACGCTCAACCCGACGTCCTGCGTGCCGAGCGCGGTGAGCGCCGTGCTCACCTCGACCAATGGCGCGACCGCGAGCCCGAGCAGCCCGTTCGTGGCCTCCGGCTGCGGCGGCCTCGGCTTCGCGCCGAAGCTGGCGCTGTCGCTGAAGGGCGGCACGCGGCGCGGGGCCTCCCCGCAGCTGACGGCGGAGCTCACGGCCAGGCCCGGACAGGCGAACCTCTCACGGGTGGCGGTGCAGCTGCCGCACACGGAGTTCCTCGCTCAGGGGCACATCGGGACGGTCTGCACGCGGGTGCAGTTCGCCGCCGAACAATGCCCGCCGCGCTCGATCTACGGCTGGGCCGAAGCCCGCACGCCGTTGCTCGACCAGCCCCTGGGCGGGCCGGTCTACCTGAGGTCCTCGAGCCACAAGCTGCCCGACCTGGTGGCGGCGCTGCGAGGGCAGATCAACATCGACCTGGACGGCCGCATCGACTCGCACAACCGCGGCATCCGGACCACGTTTGAAACCGTGCCCGACGCGCCGATCTCCTCCTTCGTCCTGCGGATGAAGGGCGGTAAGAAGAGCCTGCTGGAAAACAGCACCTCGATCTGCCGATCGCCGCAGAAGGCCCACGTCGCGATGCGGGCCCAGAACGGGGCGCGCCACAACACCGCCCCCCGCCTCACCGCCCGCTGCGGCCACCGCCGCACCGCCCACCACCAGCGCTGACCCCCTCCCGCGTTGACGGGCCGAAAACTGGACATATAGACAAGTTTTCGGCCCATCAACGTCGGGGTCGGTGGGTGGGTACAGTCGGGCGATGGGCTATCCACTCGCCAACGCTCTGTACCAGTGGGAGGAGGGCGCCCGGGAGCTGGCGGCAATCGACGACCCGCGCCGGCGCCGCCTTGCCGACCGGGTGGTTAACGCCCTCCGGGTCGAGCTGCGCCGCCGGATCGGCCCGACCTTCAGCGCCGACGAGCTCGCCGACCTCTACGGCGAAGGAACCGACTGGGCCCAGCAGATCGCGATCGACGTCGCCCCGGCAGCGGCAGATGACGCCCAGACCCTGGCCGACGCGGCCTTCTGGGCCTACCTGCGCGGCGCCGGCGACTTCGCCGGCGGCCGCACCCTGGCCTGAGCGACCGATCCCCGGCGGGCCCGGCTAGTGCCGCGCCTCGCGACTACTCGTCGTCGTCGGAATCGCCGTCGTCGCCGTCGCCATCGCCGCCGGCGCGGCGGATCACGATCTGGTCGGCCTCGATCCGCACGGTGACGTCGCGGTTCCCGGCCCAGTGCTCGGTGTAGACGGGGTTGTCCTTGACCGAGGCGTCGAGCCAGAGGCCGTAGCCCTCGTCTTCGCCGTGGTCGAAGGTCGCCTCGTAATCTTTGCGGCGGCCGCGACCACCGCGACGACCGCGGCGCCGGCGCCGTTTGGGGCGGCCGGTGCCTTCCTCGGCAGTCTCGCCGTCCTCGTCGCCCTCGTCCTCGGACTCGGCCTCTTCGGCCTCTTCCTCGGCGGTGGCGGCTTCGATCTCCGCTTCGATCTCGTCGCGGAGGTCGATGTCGTTCGACCCGGCGTTCTCGTCATCGGCGGAGAGCTCGTACTGCTTGCGGAACTCGCGCAGCTCGGTCGCCGAGATTTCGAGTTGGTGGGCGATCCAGGCGTCCGTGCGGCCCTGGTGGACCCAGGCGCGGATCTGATTCAGTTGTGGCTTCAAAGAGCGTCGTGGCATCGGCGGGCGAGTCTATTGAAAGCGGACGCCTGGGCGTCTCGCGAGTGGGGCCGAGCCCGGCAACGGTCTAGGAGATGAGGAGCGCGAGCGCCTCGAACATCGCCACCGCGACGACGATCACGGTCACCGTGAGGCAGATCGCCAGCACACTGAAGCGGACCGAGCTGTGGTGCTGGGTGCGTTCGATCCGGCGGGCCCGGGAGCGGTTGGCGGCGCGGCGGCGGAGCTGCTCGCGTCGGCGGCGCTCGAGTGAAGTCTCCTGTTCGAAGGCCGACTCGAACTGAGAGATGCTCTGTTTCATCTTCATAACGGGGAGCCCCGGAGGGCCGCGAGGACCGTAGCAAAGGATCTTGCAAAGCTCAGGCTCGGCGCCGGAGGAGCCGATGGGGAGGGCCGCCTAACACGCATTCCAAAGCCCAATGCCGGATCTCGCGGCTTTTCGCGCAATTCCTTCGAACCAGGGCGCGAAACGGTCGTTTGGATGGAAGGTGAGCGTGCGGGCAAGGCCGCGGCGGAGCAGCTCGGCCTCGAGGAAGCGGTCCTTGGGGCGACCCTCGATCCAGACGTAGGCGAGGAGCCTCCCGTAGTAGTCGCGGGGTTCGACGCCGGTCAGCAGCCGTACGTGACGCCCTTCGACATGTTCGTGCTCGAAGCGGGACGCCCGGGGCCCGAAACACTGGACCGGCGTGTCGGGCTTGACCGTCTCCGGCGTGTCGACCCCGATCAGGCGGACGGTCTCGGTGGGACCGTCGTCGAGCGCCACTTCCAGCGTGTCGCCGTCGACCGCCCGCACGACTCGCCCGGCGAGGTGGCGTGACGCCTCCGCCTCGGGGGCGCTGCCTCGGTCCCAGGGCCGCAGGAGGATCGCCGCGGCGATCAACAGCAGGGCGATGCTCCCGCGTCCCTTCATCCCCGCCCAAGGCGGGCGGGGACGGAATCACTCCCCCCGGCGGGGGGAGAAAAGCCGCACTTACGGGGTGCGGCGTACGTTCGCGAGCAGGCTCTCCTTGATCTGCTCGACGATCTCCAGTGCCTCGCTGTGCTCGCGCTGCCAGACGTTGCGGCCGAAGATGACGCCGCTGCCGCCCGCCTCCATCACCTCGCGGGTGTTGCGGAGCACCGCCTCGTCGTCGGTCTTGGAGCCGCCGGAGAGGACGACGAGCGCGCGGCCCGCCGACTCGACGCACTGGCGGATCGCCTCCTGCTGGTCGACCTGCATCTCGTTGTAGGGCGCCGGGGCGTCCTTGTCCTTGTCCGGGTCGATCTTCGGCATGTTGAGCTTGACGATGTCGGCACCCATCTCCATCGCCAGGCGCGCCGCGTAATCGATCGCGTAGAAGGAGTTCTGGCCGCCCTTCGACTCGACCGCTTCGCCGCGCGGGTAGGACCAGACGACCAGCGGCATGCCGTAGCGGTCGCATTCCTCGCGCACGCCGCGCAGCTGGGCGAGATCCTCGTCCTGGCGCGGGGAGCCGACGTAGAGCGTGTAGCCGATCGCGTCGGCGCCGAGCCGCACGCCGTCCTCGACGCTCGCGTTGCAGGCGGAGAACGCCTTCGAGCCCGAGGGGATGTCGGTCTTGCCGTTGACCTTGAGGATCAGCGGCACGCGGCCCGCGTAGTCGGGGTAGTACTTCTCGGCCATGCCGATCTGGCAGGCGAGAGCCGAGTACCCGGCCTCGGCGGCGAGGCTGAACTGGTAGTCGGGATCCTTGGAGGCGGGGTTGGGGAAGAAGTCCCGCGGGCCGTGCTCGATGCCCTGATCGATCGGCAGCAGCATCAGCGTGCCGTTGCCCGGACCGAACTCATACAGAAGACGGTAGAGACGGGCGCGTTTGCCGGGCGGAAGCGTCGCGAGCAGCGATTTCTGCTCGGTCAAGCTCTTCAACTCCACTGTGATTCCTCCTCGAATAAGGGTGGATCGCCAGTATGGCAGCGGAATCGACCATGGGGAACCCGGTCGGCGGGTATCCTCGAAGAGCCCATGAGTGAGACTGAGCTCAGCGTCATCTGCAAGAACTGCGGTTCGGAGGTCAGTCCGTATGTAACCGAGTGCCCGTACTGCGGCGCGCGGCTGCGCAAGCGGGCGCCGAAGCTGGAGCGACACGGGGACCAGTTCGAGGCCCAGCGGCCGAAGCGCCGCCGTCGCCGGCTGCGGATCCCGCGGCCCGCTCGCCTCGGTTCGGTGAGCTTTGCCCGCTCGGGCACCTTCCGTCCCTACGCGACGCTGGCCGTGATCCTCGGCTCGGCGATCCTGCTGCTGATCCAGAAGGCAACCGGGGACTCGCTCGCCACCTACGGCGGCTTGATCGTCCCCTTCGGCGACGAGTGGTGGCGCTATCTGACCGCGCCGTTCGCCTACGTCGACGTCGGCTATCTGTTCGTCGTCGCGGTGGGTCTGGCGATCTTCGCGACCGGGGTGGAGCGGCGGCTCGGCACCGCGCCGACGGCGCTCTTGCTGCTCGCCTGCGGGGCGCTGGGCGTCCTCGCCGCGGGCGGGATCGCCAGCGCCAAGGGCGAAATCACGGTGATCGCGGGCGGCAACGGGATGGCGCTCGGCGCCGTCGCCGCCTGGTTCGCGATCCGCCGCGCCGAGTCGCAGGGAACGATCGACGAAGAGTACGACCTGATCGGGGTGGGGGTCGCCGCTGCGGTGCTGGTCGCGCTGCCGCTCTTCGCCCCCACCGCGGACTTCTTCGCCTGCCTGGTCGGCGGCGCGGTCGGTGGCCTCGCCGGGCTGGCGGCGACGACGCTCCACCACAAGGAATAGACGCGCCGCCACGCCGCGCGGGCGACGCGAGAGCGCCCGTCGTCTAGGCTCCGCGCGTGCCTGACGAGAGCGAGCTCGAAGCCGCGATCGAGCGGCTGATGGACGCCGAGCGCTTCGCCGAGGCGGAGAAGGTCGTCGCCCGGGCCGCGCCGCAGCTGCAGAAGGTGCTGGCCGCGGCGCTCGCCGAGGGCGGCTGGTTCGGCGAGCCGCATGACAACGAGACCCTGCGCGCCGCCACCGTGCCCGACCCGGACGAGCGGCTCACCGCGGTCCGTGCCCTCCTCGCCGAGGAGGCGCGCATGGGGATGATGGTTGGCGTCGCCGTGGGTTGGGCACTGAACGAGGAGCTGCGCAGCGACGTAGAGCGCGACGACCCGCGCCCGCCGGGCGATGTGGCGCGCCGACCCGACCAGATGGGAGATACCTGAGATGGAGATCAAGTTCCACGGCCAGTCCTGCTTCGAGATCAGCGACGCGGGGACGACGGTCCTGACCGACCCGTTCCTGAAGCCGAACAACCCGGTGGCGGTGGCGACCGGCGAGGAAGTCGAAGCGGACGTGATCGCGATCAGCCACGGCCACGCCGACCACGTCGCCGACCTGGTCCCGGTCGCGAAGCGGACCGGCGCCCGATGCGTCGCGCTGGTCGAGCTCGCCGGCTGGCTCGGCGAGCAGGGGATCGAGAACGTCAGCGACCCCAACTTCGGCGGCACCGTCAGCTTCGACTGGGGCTGGATCAAGTTCGTGCCCGCCTGGCACACCAACACGCTGCCGGACGGCACCGTGATCGGCAACCCGGCGGGGATGCTGATCAACATCGGCGGCAAGACGATCTACCACGCCGGCGACACCTGCCTCTTCGGCGACATGAAGCTGATCGCCGAACGCAACCCGGTCGACATCGCCCTCCTGCCGATCGGCGGCCACTACACGATGGACCGCCACGACGCCGTGGTCGCCGCCCAGTTCATCGGCGCCGACACCGTGATCCCGATTCACTTCAACACCTTCCCGCCGATCGAGACCGACGCGGGGGCGTTCAAGGCCGACGTGGAGGGTGCGGGGGCCGGGAGCGTCGTGGTGCTCGAGCCGGGGGAGAGCTACAGCGCGTAGCTTGGCGGCCGTCCGAGGGGGTCCGCGGTGGTCCTGGGCTCCTCATGGGGGTCCTGGCAGGCTGTGACCCCCATGAGGCGCCCGGGACGTGAGGTGTTCGTGGGAAAGGCGTCACAGGGACGGTGCGAAGTCGGACTCCCGTGGGAGAGGCGTCACAGGGACGGGAGGAGGTCGGACTTCCGTGACGATCGTGTCCGGGAGATTCCACACTCCCGCCGGATCGTTGACGAAGATGCCGGGAACGTCACACTTCCCGGCCCCGGGAGGCCCCTTTTCGGCCTGGGATCGAGGGCCGGAAACGCGCTGTCGACCTTTGGTCCCCCATAGGGGCCTCAAAGTCGACAGCGCGTCCGGCACCGTTGGACAACACGGGAGGAAGCGTGGACTTCTCACGGTCTCTGTGACGAGGTCGGACCTCGGTGACGGATCCGACGCACTCCCGTGTCCCTCCGGTGAGGGATCCGTGGCTCCCTCGTGACGGACGCTCCACGGGTCCCCCCGCTCCCCGCACACCCGGCCGTCTCGGCCACGGCCACAGCCTGCCAGGGCCGTGGACGAGACGGCCCTTCCCTTATCCGGGCGCCAGCTTGCGGGGCCCCGTCCCTTCCGGGCGCCAGCTTGCGGGGCTCCAGCCCTTCCCGGCCGCCAGCTTGAGAGGGCCGCGTCCCCTCCGACTGGCCGGCCGGCCAGTCCGGTGTTAGCCTCGGCCTCGGGACCACGACCGAGGAGGATCGGATGGAGGCGAAAGAGGCGGCCGGGATCCGGTCGCGCACGCAGCGCGCGGACTACCAGGCGACCGCGGACCCGGCGCTTAATGAGGCGGCGGATCGGACCGCCGACATCAAGCTGCTGGGTTATGGCGAGCTGTATGACCTCTGGGAGCGCCAGCAGTGGCAGACCCAGGAGCTCGACTTCAGCCAGGACCGCGAGGACTGGCACGAGCGGATCCCCGAGGAGGAGCGATTTCAGCGCATGTACGGGCTGTCGTCGTTCTTCATCGGCGAGCAGAAGGTGGCCGAGGAGCTGGGGCCGATCATGCGGGCGGCGCCGACCGAGGACCAGAAAGTCTTCCTCTGCACGCAGATCGCCGACGAGGCCCGCCACGTCCGCTTCTTCGAGCGCTTCTACCGTGAGGTCGGCGTGCTCGAGGCCGATGGGCTCGGCGAGATGTTGGCCGAGACCTCCTCGCACCTGAACCAGAACTTCGGCGAACTCTTCGACGAGATGCTCGGCTCGCGGACGGAGCGGCTCTCCCGGGAACCGGAGGACACCGAGGCGCTGGTCGAGGCGGTGACGCTCTACCACATGGTCATCGAGGGGATGCTGGCCCTCACCGGTCAGCACTTCATCATGGAGTTCAACGAACGCGAAAACACGCTGCCGGCCTTCGTCGAGGGCTTCGGCAACGTCGCCCGCGACGAGCACCGCCACGTCGCCTTCGGCTCCGTCTTCCTGCGCGAGAAGGCGCACGAGGACGACCGCTACAAGGCGGCGATCCAGCGCACGCTGGAGCAGTCATTGCCGATCGCCGACGGCGTCTTCTCACCGCCCTGGGCGGAGGGCGGCAACGACTTCGAGCTGTTCGGCTACTCGCTCGGCGAAACCCGCCAGTTCGCCGCGACCTGCCTGATGCGGCGGCTCAAAGTGATCGGCCTGGGCTGAGCCCGACACGGCGCGTTCGCACTTGCCGTAGCCAGTGCGGGAAACTGCGAACGGCCAGGCGGCGCTAGGCAGCGGCGGGCGCTGGGCGCGCGGGCGCTACGGGGTTTCTTCGGTGACCGGCGGCGCTTCGACTGCCGGTTCGGCCGGGGTCGCCGGGGCTTCCGCTTCGACCGCCGGTGGGGGCGGCGGGGTCACTTCGGCGGGCGGTTCCGTCGGCGTCGCGGGCGGCGATTCGGCGGCCGTCGGCGCAGGCGCGTCTGCCGGCGGAGTGGTCGGCGGCGGAGTCGTCCCGGGGGCCACGGTGACGGTCACCGTCGATTTGCCGCCGTGGGCGCCCGCGGTCGTAGTCGGGCTCGCCGCGGTGGCGGGCTCGACTTCGATGCCGCCGGCGACGTTGGCGGCTTCGAGCTCGGAGGCGCCGGCTTCCGGTTCATCGGCCACTTCGGCGTCGCCGGGCGGGACCTGTTCTTCGGCGCCCGTCGCGGGCGGCGCTTCTTCGGTCTTCGTGACGGTGGTCGCTTTCGCAGCTTCTTCGGCTTTGCTCGGCGCCACGGCGACCACGTTGCTCGCGATCGCCGACTTGCTGCTTTCGACCGTCGTCGCCGGCGTGATCGCTTCGATCCCGCCGCTCGGCGGCGTCGAGGCGAGCGCCGGGGCGGGCGCGGGCACTTCGCGCGCGACCGGTGCCACCGGCGCCGTGGAGTGGTGTTCCTTCGGCAGCTCGACCGCGGCGCCCGCGGTGATCACCGCGGCGGTGACGACGCCGGCGACCGCCTTGGTGCCGATCGCGCCGCCGATTGCGCCGCCCAGGCCCCCGAGGCCGCCCGCGGCTCCGGTCCCGCCGAGCGCCGCGCCGATGCCGCTCGCCGCGCCGCCCGCGGCAGCAGCGCCGCCGCCCGCCGCGGCACCGGAGGCCGCCGCGCTGCCCGCGGCCGAACCGCCGCCGAGCCCGAGCTTGCCGGCGATGAAGCCCTTGAAGGCGAGCAGCATCGGGACCGGGAAGAGCGCCGCCAAGAGCTTCTCGTTGGAGCGGACCTGGGAGCGGAAGTCGGCGCATTCCTCGCACTCGCGCACGTGGCGGCGGACCGGCGCCGAGACCTTGCGCAGGCCCTCGGCCGCTTCGGAGAGCTCGACCCGGACCTCGCCGCAGGTCAGGAGGCGCGCCTGGCTCGCCTCGGCGAGCGAGATCCGCGCCCGCACCAGCAGTGACTTGACCGAGGGCACCGTGGTCTCCATCGCGTCGGCGATCTCCTCGTAGGAGAGCGCGTCCATCTCGCGCAGCAGGAGCGCCGAGCGCTGCGTCTCCGGCAGCTTGTTGACGTCGGCGATGATCTGCCGGAACTCCTCGCGGTTGTGGACCTTCTCGGCGGTCGAGGCGGCCTCCACCTCGGGCACCATGTCCATCGATTCCTGCGCGTCGGCGCTTGGTTTGCGCAGGTGGTTGAGGCAGCGGTTGCGGGCGATCCGGTAGAGCCAGGGACGCAGGTTGATCTCGCGCTCGTCGGCGAGCATCGCCCGGTAGGCGTTGACGAAGACCTCCTGCAGGACGTCTTCGGCGTCCTCGGTCGAGCCGAGCATCTGGCGGCAGAAGCCGAGCAGGCGGCCCTGGTAGCGGTCGACGATCGTCTCGAAGGCGCTGGGGTTCCCACTGCGGGCCATCGCGATCAGCTTCTCGTCGCCCTGCAGTTTCAGCAGCGGCGACTTACGGGCGAGGAGCCCGCGGCGACTGGCGTGGGAAAGTGCTGATGCCTCCAAGATCCCTCCAGGGAAGGCGTGGTCCGGTCCTCTCCAGACACGGTAACAACGGCCGAGTTGCGGCCCGCCAAGTTTTATTGCGCGTTTACCGCGGGCTACGATCGGCCTGCCCGGGTGGCGAAACTGGTAAACGCGGCGCCCTTAAAAGGCGCTACCGCATTGCGGTTCGCGGGTTCGAGTCCCGCCCCGGGCACTTCTGGCGGGCCACTGCACGGATTCGTGTCGCATATAAGATGGCGCGCCATGGGAGACCACGGAGGAAGGATCGTCGCCAAAGTCCTGAAGTCACGCGGGGTCGACACCCTGTTCACGCTTTCCGGCGGGCACCTCTTCTCCATCTATGACGGCTGCAAGGCGGAGGGGATCCGGATCCTCGACGTCCGCCACGAGCAGACCGCCGCCTTCGCCGCGGAGGGGATCGCCAAGGCGACCCGCGGGGTCGGGGTCGCGGCGCTGACCGCGGGGCCGGGCGTGACCAACGGGATGAGCGCGATCGCCGGCGCCCAGTCGAACAACTCGCCGGTCGTCATCCTCGGCGGGCGGGCGCCGGAGATGCGCTGGGGCTCGGGCTCGCTGCAGGAGATCGACCACCTGCCCTTCGTCTCCCCGCTGGTCAAGTCGGCCGCGACGGCGAAGACGACCGACGCGATCGCCGCGCTGACCGCCGCCGCCTTCGACACCGCCGCCGCCGCGCCGAGCGGCCCCACCTTCGTCGACTATCCGATGGACGTCGTCTTCTCAGAGGCCGAGTACGAGATCCCGGCGCCCGCCGCCCGTGAGGCCGCCGCGCCCGAGGGGGTCGAGGAGGCCGCGGCGCTCCTGGCCGGGGCGGAGCGGCCGGTGATCATGGCCGGCACCGGGCTCTACTGGGGGCGCGGGGAGGAGCAGATGCGGGCGCTGGCCGAGGCGCTCGGCATCCCGGTCTTCCTCAACGGCCTCGGCCGCGGCTGCCTGCCGGCCGACCACGACCTCGCCTTCAGCCGCGCCCGCTCGACCGCGCTGAAGGGTGCCGACGTGGCGCTGGTGATCGGCGTGCCGCTGGACTTCCGGCTCGGCTTCGGCGGGAGCTTCGGCGAGGAGACGAAGCTGATCCGCCTCGACGTCGCGCCCAACGCCTTGACCGCCAACCGGCTGCCGGACCTCGACCTGGTCGGCGACGTCGCCGCCGGGCTCGCCGCGATCGCCGCGGCGGCGGGGGAGGGGACGCGGTCGAAGCCGTGGCTGGAGCAGCTCGGCAACGTCGAGCGCGAGGCGCGCGAGGCGGAGCGCGAGCAGCTCGACGACCCGCGCTCGCCGCTCCATCCGGTGCGCGTCTACCGCGAGCTCGACAACGTCCTCGACCGCGACGCCGTGGTGGTCGGCGATGGCGGCGACTTCGTCTCCTACGCGGGGCGCTACATCAACACCTACGAGCCGGGATGCTGGATGGACCCGGGCCCGTTCGGCTGCCTCGGCGCCGGGCCGGGCCAGGCGATCGGCGCGAAGGTCGCCAACCCCGACCGGCAGGTCTGCCTGCTGCTCGGCGACGGCGCCTTCGGCTTCGCCGGGATGGAGTTCGACACGATGGCGCGCCACGGCCTCGGCGTGGTCGGGGTGATGGGGAACAACGGGATCTGGGGCCTCGAGCACCATCCGATGCAGTTCCTCTACGGCTACTCGGTGGCGGCGGAGCTGCGACCAGAAACGCGCTACGACGAGCTGGTCGAGACGCTCGGCTGCGAGGGCGTGATCGTGAAGGACCCGGACGAGCTGCGCCCGGCGCTGGAGCGCGCCTTCGCCTCGGGAACGCCGACCCTGGTCAACGTCATCACCGACCCTGAGATCGCCTACCCGCGCAAAGCGAATTTGGCGTAAGCGCGGGGCCGCCGGACCGACGAACACGCCGGTACTTGGTCCCAAAAACGAGAATCGCCCGGCATCTCTGACGGGCGATTCACGCGGATCCCTCAGGACGGGCAGGGGTACGTCTTCAGGGACCCTTGATTGACGGGCTCAGACGGCGGGAGGCGCCATGATGCGGCAATCGCCCAAGCCCTATGCCAAGGGCAAGGAGAGACTGAACCCCTCCTCGTCCCCGGTGACATGAGTATTGCCAAGGCAGGGGTCGTTTGTCCACTCTTTGGGGCGTGGACTACCGAAATTAGGGCCGTTGACTAGCCCATTTGTGGGGGTCGGCCACTACCAACCACCCGTTTGTCCTGTTGGCCGGTCAGCCAATGTCCAACCGGTAGTTGAACAGCTTGGAACGCAGCAGCAGTTTACTTAGGTCGATTCCGATAACGCAATCGCCGTTCCGTACAAAATGTCGTGCTCGGAGACGGTGATCCGCTCGAGGCCGAAAGCCCGCATCGCCTCGACCAAGATGACCACCCCGGCGACGATGGTCGGTGCTCGGTCGGTGTGCAGCCCCGGGATCTCGGCCCGCTGCCGGAGCGGGGCCGCCGCGAGGCGCGACAGCATCCGCTGAATCGACCGCAGCTCCAACACGTGCCCGTGTATCCGCAGGGGGTCGTAGGGCTCCAGTTCCAGCTCGATCGCCGCCAGCGAGGTCGGCGTCCCCGCGACGGCGATCCCCGCCTCGGCCCGCGGCGCCCCCTCGGCCGCGGCCCCGATCAGGCCGCGCAGGTCGGCGGCGAGCGCTTCCAGGCCCACTGTGGTGGGCGGGTCGTGACGAAGGTGGCGCTCGGTGTGACGGACGACGCCCGCCTGCAGCGACACGTGCCACCCGACGTCCCGTCCCTTGCCGACGACCAGCTCCGTGGACCCGCCGCCGATGTCGATCACCAGGGTGGGGACCTCCGGCGAGGTCTCGGAACTTGCCCCCAGGTAGGTGAGCCGCGCCTCTTCCTCGCCGTCGAGCACTCGCGCCGAAAGCGCGAACCGCTCTCGCAGCTCGGCCACGAACGCGCCCCCATTCGTCGCATCCCGCACCGCGCTCGTCGCGATCGCGTCCACCTTCTCCGCCCCCATCTCCTGCAGCGTGGCGAGGTAAGGATCGACGGCCGCGCAAGCCGCCTCGATCGCCTCGACCGCCAGCCGCCCGCTCAGATCGACGCCCCGCCCGAGCCGCGTCACCGTGCTCCGCCGCTCCACCGGCCTCACCCGTCCCCCTAGGACATCAGCGACCAACAGCCGCGTCGAGTTAGACCCGATGTCGATCACCGCGACCCGTTGCCCGTCCCGCGCCATCCGCGCACCCTATTCAGCCGCCGCCCCTCTCCTCCTCCACCCCCTCGCCCCCGGAAATCAACGCCTCCTTGCTAAAGTCCAATGACCGTCGCGGGGTGGAGCAGCCAGGTAGCTCGTCGGGCTCATAACCCGAAGGTCGCAGGTTCGAATCCTGCCCCCGCTATTTCACGAAAGCCCCGCAGATGCGGGGTTTTTCTTTGCGGTGTGATGCAG
>Ga0207652_10000584_pt1 | contig 36691 bp, 25 predicted proteins | sample KBSC63BmetaG_FD_184334 | JGI IMG/M metagenome (GOLD analysis project Ga0207652, IMG submission 184334) | Corn rhizosphere microbial communities from Kellogg Biological Station, Michigan, USA - KBS C6-3B metaG (SPAdes) (version 2) | ecosystem: Host-associated > Plants > Roots > Rhizosphere ...
CTGAATAATATTTTAATTCCAAATTTCAAGGAAATAGTAAATGCTTAATAATAAAAAAATTTGCTTTTCCTTGTTAAATCCATTTTGATTTTGGGTAATAATTGTTTCAACATATTTAGTATTAAATATACTGGCAAACATGCTTCCGTCAGATAAAAGAATATCTTTAATGGTGTTTGATTCCTGCTTAAACCAAGAATAAGTTGGAGTTTGAAAGCCCTTTTTCTTCCTATATATTATTTCTTTTGGAAGTATCGTTGTCGCAAATTGCTTATGGATCAGCTTCCCCTGTTTTAAATTTAATTTATTAGAAGTCGGCAAGGACTGAATAAACTTAATTAATTCAATATCTAGCATCGGTACCCGGCACTCCAGGCCATAGTGCATAGTTATTTTATCTGCACAATTTAATAAATCATCTGCTAAATTTAAATGTAAATCAAGGGCCATCATTCTCTCAACTGGGTGCTTAATAGCGTCGCAATTTAACAAGTTATAGAAGTAAGAAATTCGTTTTTTACTAATTGTATCTGTTTTCGATATTAACGCATAGATTTCCGTTTGTGTAAAAATTTCATAAGTGGCTAAGAAACGATCTACGGTATCATTTAAATTCACTGCTTTTATACCTCTGGATAATTGTTCATTCCTGAATTTTATATCTTGGATAATCGGAAAAAACAATTTCCGAATTATATTAGGTATTTTATTTCGTAATAATTCCAATTTATATCGGGTATATCCTCCCAATGGTTCGTCTGCACCTTGTCCTGTCAGTACCACCTTCACTTTTGAAGATGCCAACTCAGATAAATAATAAAGTGGTATGACTGAAGTTGTACCCAGGGGCTCTTCTATAATTTCTGAACATTTCTTTATCATCCCTAAAAAGTCCGTAAAGGAAATTCTTTTGTAATAATGTTCCAAGCCAAGCACCTTGGCTGTTGCCGCGGCATCTTCAATTTCATCTTCATCATGAGAGCCTTCAAATCCTATTGTAAACGCCTTTAATTTTCGAGCATAGTGTTTTTGTGCAATAGCTGCGACCATTGCTGAATCAACTCCTCCGCTTAATAATATTCCTACCTCAACATCAGACAATAGTTGTCTTTTTATTGCTGATTCCAGATGGGCTCCATAATCTGAAACTATTGCTGAATTATTTTTTCTTTTAGAAACTTTCCGGCTGCTAACGACAAAAGGAGAAATTTTAAACTTTAAAGATTCGGTGCCTAAATTAACTTCTAGCAAATGACCTGGACGTAATTTAGTAATACTTTTATATAGAGTCTCTGGCGATGGATTAAATCTCATTCTTAATAAAGTTGACAATGCTTCGTTATTTAGTTCAGGTTTGTCAATTAAAGAAAGTATCGGGTTTATCAATGAAGAGAATATCACTGCATCACTATTATTACCAAAAAATAGGTAAAGGGGCTTCACTCCAAAAGGATCTCTCGCTAACAGAAGCGTATTTTCCTTCATATTTAAAAAAGCAAATGAAAATATCCCATTGAAATTGCATATTCCAGAAATGCCATACTCTATTAGGTAATAAAGAATAGTTTCAGTGTCGGAATGACTCTTGTAGTTTATATTGGTCGGTAATGTATTCCTTAATTTTGCATGGTTATATATTTCACCATTGAAAATGATAGCGTAATTGCCACAAGCTGAGACCATGGGTTGGTGCCCAGCTGTAGAAGTGTCGAGAATAGATAATCTTCGGTGACCAAATTGAACCGAGTTGCCATTTACAGAAAAGTTGTTTATTCCAGAATCATCTGGCCCCCTTCGTTTTAAAAGGTCCAATTCATTTTGGTTAAACGAACAATTTACCGAGCCTAAAATTCCACACATATATTAACTCTTTTAATAACTACAGATGTAATATCAATCTTACTAAAAACTTATTCTTTAATTTATTACTTATGTTTTGGAATGTGATAGTGAATAAATATAAGGCATAGCCGCCCAACGTAATGTATTTCTATTTCTTTTTATGTCAAAGATGTCTATAACGCTGTATATATTCCGACCCTTCACAAAATTCTCTCTTATTTTTTCTGCGAGTGATTTATATAAATCTAAATCTGATTTTAGATGCGCAAGATTTAACATTTCAGCATTATCGTAAAGATCAAATTTCACGAGACTAATTTTATCAGTTTTCGAAAATCTTTTAAATAAGCCAATTTCTTTATTATAAAAAGTTTTTAACAAATAGCCATATCCTTTATCGATAATCTTATCAACTTCGGGAAGCCTTATATAACTTGACGACTTGATAAGATTTTTTAAAATAAAACAAGTATGAAAGCAATCTATAAAATTACCTTTCCTATTGTCTGCATAATACCACCAAGATCCATCAATATTTTGATTCGTAGCTATAAAATTATATAGCCTCAAAATATCGTTTTTGATAGTCGCAGATTTTTCTATAATTAAATTCTGTAACATACTTAAAGAATAAAGAGCGTAGGAATTAGCGTTAATTACAATGCGGGGTTCCTTAATAGGCGAATAGGAAAGACATAAAATATCCTTATTATCCAAATGTGTGTATAAATCTTTATCAATAAATTCAAAAACCGAACCAATCACATTTTGATAAATATTTGTACCAGTCAGCTTTTGATAGCGTAGCAACCCTTCCAGAACGTAAGGAGTATTTGTAATGTAAGGTGTTTCTCTTGGATAATTTCCATTTTTGGAAGCCCACATCATATTTGCTCCCCAACAAAAGCCCGAATATCCTTTTGAGTAGTTCTCTATCAACCAGTCAAGGTGTTTTTTTGCCGAATTCAAAAGGACCTCGTCCCGCTTACCTTCATATAAATTAAGAAGACTATTTGCTGCAAGTGCACGAACTATTGGATATTCCTGTTTTTTATATCCCAATCTCCATTGATTATTAACAAACATATCCCAACTGGAGAGTGCCATTGCGGGTAGAGCTCCTAGTATACGATTTTTATAATATAAACTTTTAGTCTTAATCCCAATTTTTGTTTTCCAAATATCATATGGATCATAAGACCTTAAGTCTCCACATAGCCACGTAGTGTACTCAAACATTTTAATCTCTATTTTATTTTTTTGCAAAATCAGCGCGACCATTTATAAATTCAATTTCTCATTCTTAGAAGATCGAAATTTTGCTACTTTTCATTATTTGAGCCATTTATGAATTTCACTAACTATTTGTTAATTATTCTTGTAAAAATACTCATATATTCAATGGCGTTTTTTTCTGTTCTAAATTGTTGAGCAGTTTTTATATTGTTCTTTTTCATACTCTCAACTAATTTTTTATCTGATAATAATTTTATCATACACTCAGAAATCTGAATACAGTTGTGTGGGTCCACCCATAATACATTATCAGGTTCGTCCAAATAATCGGCCGCGGCTCTTATGCGGGTAGTGATTATTGGAATGCCCGCGGCTAAAGATTGAAAGACTACCATTGGAAAGCCTTCCTGATGGCTTGTGGGAAATACAAGAGCATCCGCGTTTGAATAAAAACTTCTAGCATTTTTTTCCGAAATAAACCCTGTAAAAGTGATATACTTATTTAATTTATTTTGTTTTACAAATTCTACCGCTTTAACCATGTCAGGACCGTCACCAATACAAAATAGATGAATATTCTCGAAATGTGATACTACCATCTTAAATGCCTTAAGTACTTCCATTAATCCCTTCGTTGGTATAAATCGGCTACAGAAAATGAAAACAAAAGGTGAATTATCCAACCCAAGTGTCAATTTGAAGTCATCAGCTTTAATATATAAATCTGGATTTATAGGGTTTTTAATTGTAGTAATTTTATTTTCAGGATATCCCTTTAGAAGAAATGCGTTCCTTTCTTCATTAGATAAAACACCTATACCTTTCACTTTTTTTATTATGTACTTAAACATTAATTGTTTATATAACCCAAGTTTAGCTAGCAGTTGTAAATCGGCACCATGGGTTTTCAGAAAGATATTTATTCCTGCCCTTTTGAGAATCAATAAGGTTAGCCAATCCCGAATAATTGCATTCGAATCAAATGCCGTATTTAAAAAAAGTAGATCATATTGTTCTTTTTTCAACGCTTTACTAATTTGGATAGCGTTTTTTATAGTAGTTAGGAATTTATTTAAATAACCTTTTTTTGAATGTATAGAACCGTAGTTAATATTATGGCAATCTGCATTAAGAGATTTAATTCCTTCTATTTCTAAATTTGCTAGTTCACGGTGGGTTTGATCCGGGACACCAAAAAGTATTTTCATTCGCAAACATTTAAAAATGGCCTTAGGTATTTCAATTCAAATTAATTTAGAAAAACAATTATTTTTAAATTTAGATCCATATTGATCGAGTACTTTTTATAAAGCTTTATAGACACTTTTTACAAAGATTTGAAGATATTAAGAAGTTGAAGCCCCACCTTATCCGAATCAAAATGATTTCTGGCAGTCATTTTCGCTTCTGTGCCTAATAAATTGATTTGTTCAGGATTTTCAAGTATATATGTCAACGCATTTACAATTTCTTCCACGGAAGATGGATTTATTAATAAAGCATTTTTTCGATCTTGTATATATTTTGATACATCCCCAACTTTAGTTGCTATTACAGCCTTCCCGGCAGCTAGGTATTCTCCCAGCTTAAATGGGAAACCAGCATTTGCAAATTTAGAGTTAACCCTCGTCATACAAAATATATCACAGGAATTCAATTGATTGTAATACTCATCAGTAGTGAGGTAGCCCATTAAGTTAATTCTCGCCTTTGCACTTGATTCGCTTATTAAGTCGCCATAGCGCTTCATATTCTCTATAGCACCTTTACCAGTTAATATCAAGACGGTATTTTCAAATAATACACTAATATTTTCAAAGGCTTTTAGTAAATATTCCAAACCATCTTTTTCTGCAAAAGATCCACCATAAAAAATTTTGAACTCTTTTGATATTTTGTAAGGCTTTGATTCAAATTTGCTAAAATCTACAGTAATCGGAATAAGAAAAACCGGAAGGCGGCCTTTACTGATTTTACACATGTGATTATAGAGATGCTCTGAAATGGTAAGCACACAATCAATATACAAGTTTATATATTTCGTAAAAAAAATGGAACTTTTAATTTTAATTCTCGAAAGAGGCCGCGTGAAATTCGTATAATATCTGTTATCTTCTATAATGTCCAGAATAATTTTATATCCAATTATTCTTGCATACAGAATAAAAAAAATACTTCTAATATCTGGTTGATCATAATGGTATAAAATATTTTTTTCGAAGCGCATTTTATTCTTTTTTATAAATATTATACCCTGAAAAAAAAATGAAAATATAGAAAATGGATTGGATTTTCTGAATTCGATTATGCAATACGATATCTTATTTAATTTTCCTTTTTTTTCTGATAAAGAAATTGCATCTTTCTTATAAATTAGATTATTTGCGATAATACAATTTTTATTTATCAAAGGAAGCAGCAAATTTTTAACTCTAGTGGAGCCTGCCATTCCATTAAAACAAGAAACTCCCAATACCGTAATATTAATCTTTGGATTCAAATTATACGATTTGTTAATTATTAAAATTGTTGAAAGATTTCTGATCATTCATTATTTAAGGAACTGATAGTTTTTCTGAAACTATTCAGCACAATTTTTGAGTCGTGACTCTTTTCTGCAAGAATTTTCGCATTGGTGGCTATTTTTTCCCTTTCATTTTTGTTGACTATTAATGATCTTATGGCATTTGCTAATTCGGAGATACTGTTTTTTGTAACGACCTTTGCCCAATTAAATTTATTTGCATAATCGACGATGGCTGTTGTCGGAGGAGCAAAAATTAAAATAGGTGTGCCGCATACCATATATTCTGGTGCTTTTGTTGGCATTGAATATTTAATAAATTTTATTGAGCTAGCAGAAAAATCGTAGGGCAGTATAAGGAGATCAACCTCCGAAAATCTTTTTGGTAAATCACTATACTTGCCAAACGGCTGATAAATTACACAATCATATTTATCAAGCCACGGAGGTCTTTCCTGCGTTTGTAGAATAAATTTCATTGAAACTTGTAATTCCTTATTAATTCTAATTATTGATTCTGCAATTGTTCGCAGGGATTCTTCTATGCCTATACCAATCCTTCCGGCATACAATATTGAAGGCGAAAGATTTAAGTCGTAATTATTTTTTTGATATTTTTTCCAAAATTCGAGATTAATTGGATTATGAAAGGTGATACATTTTTTCCCATATCTTTTTTCATACTCAAAAGCCATATTATCACTTATAGTAAATAAAAGTGATGACATATTCAATAAATCTCTGAATTCGCGATCAATTTTTTTTCGCCAATAATTTTTTAAAAGACCGCTTGAGCTTATGGTTGATGGCCAATCATCCATTACGTGTATAATCATAGGCTTTTGAAAAAAAGCGTGAAGTTTCTGAACAAATAAAATCGCATCTCTATCGGAAACCTGAACATATATCACCTCGGGATTATATTGAGTGATCCAATTCTTAAATTCGGGGGATAGATTTATTGATGATAGTTTATAATAGATCCCAAAATATTTAAGCAGTGGGAAAAAAAAATTGTCAACAAATTTTTTTCTTAAGCTATTTGATTGCGGAAGAATAATTTTAGATTCAGTAATCTTTATTGCTACAGTTCCCGAAGGAAAAGTATGTTGAAATTTGTTGAAAGGGAAAATCCAGCGATGTTCTTTACTGCCTAATTGGTAGTAATTATTACAGATATCAGTCTCAACATCTGTTAGCATATGACCGGTACTTACAACCGCAATCCTATCTTTATCCCATCCTTCGAAAAGATTTGACAAGGTGATACCACCTCCTGATTTACGGGTAAATGGTTGTCCAAATATTAGAATTTTTGGTAATAGCATTAAGAAAGTTATTTAAAAATTCGTCTAAATTTATAAACTATCTAGCAATAGCATTTTGGGTTTCATGCTGAGAATTTCTGATTAAGGACTTAAGAGGCATACTCAGATAAGCTTTAATATGAACGTCATTCATATACCTGATTTCAGTTGAGTAACAAATGCTTACAGAAATCCAAACTAATAAATAGTTCAATGTAAATGTGGTTACCGTGGTTGGATATAAGTCTAATATCCATAAAATTATCCATAATGCTGCAGCCTTTGAAATGGTATTTTTTGAGTATAGCAATCCCTTAATGATCGCAGGTATGGTGATAAGCAGTAAAATTGTTAAACTAATAATTCCTCCCTTTAAAATAATATTTAAATAATCAGATTCAATACCGTCTCTGTAACCAGGAATTGCATCTGGATTCTCATCATCTACATTCAAGGGTGCCGCAATTAAGCCACTAATGCCTCGACCAATTATCCAATCCTTTGCATCCATGTCCGCATAATAGTAAACTTCTAGTTCACCTCTCGAATCCTCATTCTTTCGTTCTTTAATAAATTTAAAAAACTTATTGTCCTGAATTATAAAATTAGTTAGAAATGTGAACGCCAATGCGAAAAATATTATGGTTAATAAAACGGAAGAAACATTTCTTTTATTATTATATAATAATAGAGAAATAGAAAAAATTAAAATCAGCGCTGTAGTAAAAATTAAACCACGTCTTGCTTGAATAATCGCGAAAAATAGAGTCAACAGTAATATAATAATTGATAAAATGTTTTTTTTAATAGAATGGTAAGAATAGCTTAATAGCACAAAACCTGCCGGCAGGCTCAGCGTTTTTGCTAAATATTCAAGTAATGTTCTGGCATCCTCACTTCCTATATTAAATAATCTTGCACGAAATAAAAATATGTACGCAACAAAACACAAACTAAAAAAGGGAATAATTTTAAATATCTTTCTAAGATTTATAAGTTTTAGTGGAACTAGCAATACCATCGGTGCCAAGTATAAAAGTATTCCTCGATAAGGATCAAAGAGCATTTTTTTCAGAAAAGTATAATCAAAAGAAATACCTCTTATAATTATAATCAGTATCCAAAGGCAATAAAAGATGAATAAATTTTTTAGATAGATATCTTCAAAATCAAAACTACTGCTACGTACAAAAGAGTAAACTAGAATACTCAAACTCAGAACTTGTAAAAGATTAAAAAATTTATAATTAGGATTTAGTAGGCCAGATATTTGAACAAAGCTTAAGGTGTAAATAAAAAATCCCAACCAAAATAGGTTTATATACCTCAATTCCTGCTTATATGTATAATTTTTCATTACAGTTTCCTGCCAGATCTAAAAATTAGATTATTTGTTTTTTATAAGGTCAAATAACTTCAAATGCTTTTCTATAAGGATTTCTCTTTTAAAATCTTCTGATAGGTATCCTTTTAAATTGTTTTCAATACAATATTCAATACCTGCTGCCAAATCTGAGGAATCCTTATAATTAGCTAAATATCCATTTTTTTTGTGTATAACCATATCTGGGATACCTCCAATATTGAAACCAACAACTGCTGTTCCGCATGCCAAACTTTCCATTATAGTTGTTGGTAAATTATCTGCTAACGAAGGCGCAACAAAAATGTTTGAAGCATTGTAAAGGAGTGCTGTCGAAAAATCATCTCTCAAACGGCCCAGAAATCTGATAGGAAAGGGAATGTCCCTTTCGATTTGTTCATTAAAGCCGCTGCCAAAAATTACTACTAGAATATTTTTTTGTTGATTCCTGCATTTTAAAATGCTTAATGCTTCCTGTAAATAGCTCCATCCTTTATACGGACTATCAACGCTTACGGCTCCAAAAGAAATGATTAAAGAATCGGAATCTAAATCAAGAATTCTCCTGGCTTCTAATCTATTATTTTGTTTGAAAACTTTATTATTAATTATGTTAGGAATATGAAAAACTGGTTTTTCCTTGGTTAATGTGGATTCTTTTATTTGATTATACATCCATTTACTAGGAGATACAAAAAATAAATTATTATATTTTGAATATAGGATAAGTTTTTTCTTAAATTCTTTCAGGGCAAGATCAATTTTTTTTTCTTTTGGAAATATCTGGCAATTATTACATTCAATTTTAAATTTTTCACAATCAAAGCTGTAATGGCATCCACCGGTAATTGGCCACATATCGTGTATAAATAAAATTATTGGCTTCCCAATTTTACATAAGTTTTCAATTCCATGCAAGCTCAGAAATCCTCCTATCACCCAATGTAAATAGACAAAATCGGCATTTTGAATTTGAGGTAATTTTGACACATCTGTTCCGAATAAGGGGTAAGAAAAAATTCCAAACTCTTTTTTTTTACTTTTGGTAAGAAAGGATCCGCACCTCGCATCCAATAAAGAAATTAACGAAGATTTTTTACCCAGATGTTTTATCTGCTTTGACTCCTCAATATCTGAGCTCAATGATAACATGGTTGAATCGATTCCTGAAAGCCGCATCGCTTCATGAAGTCTGAATGCTGCGTTGCCAGAGGCTGGCAGATGTCGTTGTAAATGAATAGCCTTAATCATTTGTGAATAAAAACTCTTTAATTATTGTTCTGAAATTGTTTTCGAATGTAGAGATAAGAAAATTCTCCCGAGCGAAATCAAAAACTTTTTTGCTGAAACTACTCAAATGTTCTTCATCGATATTGGCTAATTCCGTTAGCTTAGCGTCTATAAACTCGATTTTATAATCATCCAAAAAAATGGCAGATTGCCCTAATTTGTTAAATCCTGAATTTTTCATAACTATTGGAATAAGTCCATGTAGCATTCCGGTCGTTATGGAAGTCGCAAATCCCTCGGAACATGAAGGCAGGATTGAATAAGTGCAAGTTTCAATTATTTTTAAGAATAAGTTAGACTTAATATTAATGTGACCGTAGTCAATTATATTATTTCTGCATTGAAAATTTATCTGTTTTTTATCTTCTCTTGTTAGTCCACACACGTGTAAAATTATGTCGTCCCTTTTTGAAAAGATATCAATTAATATATCTAATCCTTTATGAATAGCACCTTTAGATCCCAACCATAAAAAATTTTTTTTAGCTAATTTGTGATTTTTGATTTTATAAGCGAAATCAGAATTTATTATTCCAGTGGGATAGATTGACTTAGGATGACTATATTGCTCCTTTAAAATTTCGGTTTCGCCTAATGTTATAACATGGGAGTATTTTTTATCAAAATGATATGATTTGTAAAAATTACCACTTCTTTCTATCTGAGCTTTTCTCTTATGTCGCTCATAGAAATATTCAATACGTTTTGTTTCTTCCCTCAATGAAAAATCTGGATGGTTTTCTGTCATATAAAGTATGGAAATGGCCGAGTGATTTTTCTTTGCTTCATAGTAAAAGTTGTCTCCAAATCCAAAAACCACGTCATATTTTTTTTCTTTAATAGCGCTTAAACAGATATTTGCGTTGCAATCTATTATATCAATACAATATCCCAATTCAGAAAAAACTTTTACAATCTTAAATATTTCTGAAAAAACTGTTCTGCCAAAATTAGTACCCATATTAACAAAAAATCCCTGTGCTTTATAGCAAATTAAAAGTTTTTTTTGGTCATATGAACATTTATAATTAATGTTCTGGACGACAGTATTGTCATTTAATCTTTGATCAATAAAAAAATCTTTTATTATAGACCAAATTTTGTTCTTAATTTTTTTGTGTATCTTCTTTAACATTCATTTAAATCTAAAATGCTAGGATGAATTATTTAATCCAAATGCCCTTTTTGTCTTTAATAATTATCATATAATATTGAAGCGGCGCTATAATAAAACCATTAAAATTAGCAATTATGGAGGTTATAAATAACGAGTAAACACCCATCTTATAATGTTTTATTAAGAATATCGCTACTCCTATATAAAGAAGTGGACTTATTATACTTGAGAGAAATTGTATTCGGAGAGCACTTATTCCGTTTAAAAAACTGACATACTTTCCGCTAAAAATTGAAACGTTAAAAAAAATAAAACCCCAGAAGGAAAGCGAAAAACTAATAGGAACTTTACCTTTTCCAAGCCAAAGATTATATATATCATTTGAAAAGATTAACATAATACATCCTATTGCAAAAATTAGGATATTTAATTGATTGTATTTTTTTATAATATTTTTTATCCATTGGAAATCCTTTTTTAGGAAGGCTTCCGTTGACGCTGACCAAAATGGATTTATAAAGATCATGAACACCATATTTAAAATTCCAAAATATTTATAGACAATATTGTATGATGTTACATCGGTCGTCCCAAAATTTCTGGCTATAATAATATTCGCAGTTTCATATTGTATAATTCCCGCAACCTGAATTATAAAAAAAATAATTCCTAAATTAAACAGTCCTTTTGCGTACGAGAACCTTATACATGATAAATTCGGCTTATACTTTTTGAATATGCCTTTGAAAAAAAAAATGTTTGCAGCTAGTAAAGCTAAAAGAGGAGAAGCACATAATGCTATTCCTAACTTTATTAAGGAACCCTTTGTCGTTTGTATTAAAACAATGATAAGAAGGAGAGATAATATTTGACCCACTACATCTATTACCGAAGACTTTGCAGGTTGCTGATCTGCAATTATTAACGTGGTAATAATCCTCAATACAAATTGCAAACAAAAGTAAGTGAAAACTACAACGGCTAAAACGGATATTTCTGATTGCATGCTTTCTGAAATATTAAGAATGTGGGCCCAGTTAAAAAAATGATTAGCTATTAAAAAAATAACCCAAACAATACAGAAAATTATGGTGAGTATGGCATAAGTAGTGCTAACGTAAATTTGTGCTAATTTGTCTTCTCCTTTCGCCTTAGCCTCGGCAAATTTGTTTCTTAAACCTTGTGTAAGACCAATATCAAAAAAACTAAACCAACCGACAATGGAACTAAGAGTCAGCCAAATTCCATATTGTGAAGGATTGATGTAATTGATTGTAAGAGGTACTAAAACCAAGCTTATCCCAATACTTATGCCTTTTAAGAAAAAAGAAGCAATTATATTTTTCTTAGCTTTTACGCTACGTGCCTGCCCTTTATTTATGCTGTGTTTAAGCAGTTTTAGAGGCATTAGAATTTTATCTTTCATTAATTTAATCGGAAGCGGTAAACAGAATGATGAAATTATTTCCAGCTTAAAATAACACAATCAATATTATCATCGAATAATATAAGGAGAGTTTAAATTAATATTTATAAGTGTTTACCTTGCTATATGTCAACAATACAATATTATTCACTTATATTTCTTTTGTTGGTATATTAAAAAATTATAACGGATAAAACAAGACATCAAAATTAATTAGCGTATTAAATTTACGAACGGGAGAATGAATTATTTCTTAGTAATATCGTTTCCCTTCCAAAAATACTTTCATCTTCTTCCATTTTTGAGATCATAATATATCCTAAAGAGGGTAAATATAATTTAACGGTTTTGGTTTTTAACGATAGAAGGGTTCCTTCTATAGAATATTGTGGGCCATCTACAATAGAAGGTAAATCTATGGTATTAACGGTTGTTTTTTCTATTTCTACATTGTTATATACGAAAGTAAATTCTTTGATTGCTTCGATCTCATCTTTATTTATTACCGCAGGTTTGCCCTTCCAGTAAAGAATACTTATGACTTCATCCATTTGTTTTACATAGTGGGTTTCCTCTTCTGTCATTCTTAAAAAAACATACGATTTAAATATAGGTTGACAAACGGTTTTATCCCTCCTAAAACTTTTGACTTTCGTATAACTCATTGGGCAGAATGTTTCCATTCCTTTTCTTCCAAAGAAAGTAATAACTTTCTTTTCACATTTAGATTTTGTATACACAATGTACCAATTCTTCTGCATAATTTTTTCTTTTAAAAAATGAAACTTGCAGTTATTCAAAGGAGCGAATATGGTTATTCATAGATAGGGCTTCGCCACTCTCAGTTACATATTTATGCATTTGAGAAAATACTTTTCATATAAATAAAATTTAGATTAGTTTAAAATTGTTTTTTTCTTTTTATTTACTTTGCCTTTATTGCCATAAACGTAATCATATCCGTACCCATAATTATTTTTGATAAATCCTCTTGCTTTAACTCCATTGAATATTATTGCTGGATTTTTTATGGGATTAATTTTATTATTTTCATCGATTCTTTTTAATAGCACTTTTGGTGTGTATTTATGCCTTATAACATACAGCGTAGCATCACAAAGTCCAGTCAATAAATAACCATCAGTGACAAGTACTATAGGGGATGTGTCGATAATAACGGCATCAAAAATGTTGTCTAGATAGTCAATTATATTATTTACTTTTCCATTTGCTAATAATTCTGTTGGATTTTCAGTAGGATGACCTGCCGAAACAAAAAACAGATTTTCATGCGCTTTTACCCTTTTAATAATTTCTTCAGGTTCTTTATGATCTTTTAAATAATCCGTAATCCCGTCAGCTTGTGTTATATTTAAAATCCGCGCAGCCGTCGGATTATTTAAATCTAGATCAACTAATACAACTTTTTTGCCTGTTAAAGAAAGACTAACCGCTAAATTAGCTGCAATAAAACTTTTCCCCTCACCAGATATACTTGATGTTACTAAAATTTTTTTATGGCTTTTGCCAATCCCTAAAAAAGATAATGAAATTCTTAATTTCCTAAACTCTTCAGCGATAAAACTTCGGGTGCCTGCCTCAATTACAAGCGGTGAATTGGATTTGTCAAATGCAATTTCACCAATTATGGGAATGGAAGTACGCGATTCTATTTCGGTTCTATACAGTACTTTACCAGTTAACGAATCTTTTATAGTAATGATTGCAAGACATACGCCCAAACAAGTTAAAATAGAAATGAAATAGGTAAGCATTTTTTTGGGGCTAACAGGCCATTGACCTGCCTGGGCAAGATCAATAACTCTGTGGTCCGAGACGGTAGAAGCATAAGATAATTCGCTTTCTTCTTTTTTTTGAAGCAGAAAAGCATATATCTCACTTTTAGTTGCCTGCTCTCTACTTATCTCAAGAAGATCGCGTTCTTTTTTTGGAACTGTTTGTAGAATTGAATTGTAAGAATCATTTGTTGAATATAAATTTTGTCTTGCCGCAGTGAGTGTTTGCTTCTGACTTTGAATATTTTGCAGAATATTTGGCCTTATTTTATTAATTTGATCACGAAGTGCAACAAGACTTGGATTATTTTCCCCAACCGTTTTTCTCAGTTTCTCATATTCTAATTCAGAAGTGTAAAGTCTATCCATTAGTTGAGAAAGCATAGGATCGGATATGCCTAAAGTAGAAGGGACAATAGCTGAGCTATTATCTTTATCGGTTGCAAATTTCTGAACTTGATTCAATACAGAAAGTTGCGTATTCAGCTCACCGATTTTTTGATCATTGGCAGATACGTTTTGCAAAAAAAGTTGGCCTTGTGAACTAACATCAACTGCGCCTTTTCCCGATTTATATTGCTGTATTTTCTTCTCTATGGAGTCTAAATCATGTGTAACGATATTTAATCGATCTTCTACAAAAGTTAATGTGTTGCGTGCCAGTTTGTCTTTCTCGTTTATAGCAGCAAGATCATAAGCGGCTATTAGTTGATTTAAGATATCTTCTGCGCGCTGCGGTATTTCATCTCTGTAACTTAAATTAATTACTGAGGATAATTTATTAGATGTTTCAACCTTTAAATTTGCCAATAGATTATTTGCGACTTCCTTGGATCTGTTTAAAACAAAATAAAAATTATGTTTTATAGAATCTTCAACGTTGTAATACTTGTTTGGTATAAATTTTAATAATCCATATGGGGTAGACACTAGCTGATTTAAAGGATATCTTCTCTTACCTGCAAGAATAACACTTTGATTTTTTTTATCGTATGCAAGACTAATACCTTCCTGAGAATTTAATGAATCTGGATTCGGAGATTCAATAGTCACAGGTGACATCACATAAGCGGACACCGTATGTACTTTACCTTTCTCAAAAACCGGCGCATAAAGAGATAGGGATTTTACCACATGTTCCATTAAAGTCCGGGATTGCAGAACTTCAATTTCATTTTCCACGATTTTCTTAGACGAAATTTGATCCAGCGACTCCATTAACTTAGAATCCTCATTACCCTTTTTTTCATCTTTTATAATAACACTCGCAGTGGCTTCATAAATTGGAATTGTATATCTTAAATACACAAATGCAATTACCATTGCAATAATTATTGAAATTAAAAACATAGGCCAATACGGAAGATACTTTGAAGCGGTTTGATGTATGAAACCTTCCTCTTCTTCTTTTTCGCCTACCCTATATTTGCTATTTTCCATCATGAAATTAAAATTTAACCCTATCTAAAACTACCACAACTATAGATAAGCTGCTCAATAGTATCGGTAATAATTGCTGGGTTCTTCCAGCACTTGCAACCTTGGCTTTATTTGGTTGAACATATACCACATCATTTGGTTGTAAATAATAATATGGAGAATTGAAAAAATTGCTGGAATTAAGATCGATGTGCCTTGTCTTTTTTTCGCCATTTTCTTCTCTGATCAAAAGAACGTTCTCTCTCTTTCCATAAATCGTTAAATCTCCCGCAAGACCTAGTGCTTTTAATAGTGATATTTTTTCGCTTGGAACGGTTATTACAGTTGGCCTTGCCACTTCACCTAATACGGTCACTTCATAATTCAAAAATCTTATTTCCACCAGCGGGTCAATTAGGAGTTTTTTTGATAAAATCAGATTCGTGATATTATCTTTCAAATCCTTTTTCGTCAGACCTGCAGCCTTAATAAATCCAAGTACCGGTAACTGTATTGTGCCATCAGCGCCCACCAAATAACCTCCGGATTCTGTACTGCTTCCAGTAACGGTAGTTGCCCTGAGATTATTGTTATTAGATGGATTGAATATCGCTGAAGCTTCAGCATTCAGGCTACTGATTGAGATGCCTAATATGTCGTTTGGCTGTATAGGAATTTGAGTATCTGGTGCTCTTTGGATAAAAGTAGTATCGGGAACATTATAAAAATAAACTGCTTTTCTTGTGTTTGTACATGAAATGATGGTAAGCGTACAAATGCTAGCAATAAGAAATAGGTTTAGAGTTCGGAGCATAAGCTATATTTATTGGTGAAAATCACCATTCCATTTTTGAAAACTTTCGAGTTTGAAACTGGTAAATCTATAGAAATTGGAGTACGAATCTTTAAAAAGAAATACAATTGGTAATCTATAGAATTGGAGGGTGCTATTAAAACTCATTGGTAATCCATAGTAATGATTATCCTTTTAGCCAGGTATGGATTTTTGAGATAACTTGGTTTTATAAATACAGGTGCAAACATAATATTTTAAGATTTAATATCCAAATATCTAAGTTTTAATTTTGTAAGATCTTCTAATCATCGTTTTTAAAGTAGTCATCCCATCTCATATTTAAGGGTTGTTGTTACACTCACATCTATATTAAATTTCATATGGATAAACATAATCGTATACTAAACGGATTTTATTTAGTCGAATGAATCAAAAACAGATAAACTCGAAATGTGTAACTTAGATGAGTAAATAAATTCTCTAACTCATACAATTTCCCCATGACTAAGATACTGCTTGCAGATGATCATGCAATAATAAGAGCGGGGCTAAAAATTTATATTGAAAATATTATACCCGACTCTAATACTGACGAGGCTTATGATGGCGATTCCGCTTTTAAAAAAATGAAAGAAAATGATTATGCTCTTATTATTTTAGATATAAATATGCCGGCTACGGATTCGTTTACGCTTGTGAGTAATATGCTGACGGTTAAACCTAATTCAAAAATATTAATGTTTAGTATGAACTCGGAAGAAATTTATGCAAAAAAATATATTAGTCTTGGGGCGTTAGGCTACATTAATAAGGATGCGTGTGCAGATGAAATCATGACAGCTATTAATAATGTAATGAGAGGTAAACGCTATATAAGTCCATCCTTAATCCAAATTCTTGCAGTAAGTGCATTAGATAAAAAATCTCACAAACAAAACCCTTTTGAACTATTATCGTCCAGGGAACTAGAGATAGCAAGGCATATTATGAAGGGAGATTCAGTGTCCGAAATAGCTAAGCATTTAAATCTTCATACTTCCACTATTGGTACTCATAAGGCAAGAATTTTTGACAAACTTAAGTGTAAAAATATTATAGACATGAATGAACTTGCGAGAGTACATAAGTTTGTTCAATCCGATTAATTTGGGCTTCTTAGTCATCTCGATACATAATATTAAAGGAAGTGTTACCAGCATATCTTGAGTGTTTAGCCGAAATTTTAACGCTGTTAAGTGTTTCCTAAATCAATTGTTTCTTTTTCTTTTATACCTTCCGTTTTTTCTATCTTGCCAATTCTAAATTACTTACATGAAAAATGTTTTACTAATCATTAATATTATTCTTATTTGCCTTGTAGCTTATTTGTATTACCTGCATTTTCATTCGGTTGCCAAAATAGAAACTCATGCTGCACAGAATAATTTGCAGGGCAAGACGAATAATAGTTTTCAGGTTGCTTATATTGATCTGGATTCTTTGCAAAATAATTACGGCTATTATAAAAAAGTGAAAGCAGAATTTGAGCGTAAGCAAGCTGCGGCGAATAATGAAATCGGTGGTATGCAAAAAAAATATCAAACCCGTGCTATGCAGTTGCAGCAAAAAGGAGCAAGCATGAACCAGCAGGAGCAAGAGGCAGCTATGCAAGAGATTAATAAAATGCAACAGGATCTGCAGACGAAAAAACAGGCGATTGATAATGACCTGTATAATTATAATTCTAAAATGAAGGAAGATATTCTTAATCGTATCCAAAATTTTCTAAAAGAATATAATAAGGATGGAAAATATTCTTACATATTTTCTTATGAACCAGGTTTTATGTTTTATAAAGATTCTACTTTAAATATTACACCTGATGTAATCACAGGCCTTAATAACGAATACTCAGAAAATAAAAAATGATTTAGCCGAAGCAATCTGAAATAAATATTTATCTTCAATCCCGTTTATTAAAACGGGATTTTTATGAGCCAACATGCCACTTCCTTTAAACCGAGCCTTCGCCTTTTTGATGCCACGATGATAGTTGCAGGATCAATGATTGGCTCCGGAATTTTCATTGTCAGCACTGATATTGTTAGAAATGTAGGAAGTGCCGGCTGGCTGATAACGGTCTGGGCAATTACCGGCTTAATGACAGTTATGGCTGCAGTTAGTTATGGCGAAATGAGTGGCATGTTCCCAAAAGCAGGCGGCCAGTATGTATTTTTAAAAGAAGCTTTTAATCCACTTGCCGGATTTTTGTATGGATGGAGTTCATTTACTGTGATTCAAACAGCTACTATTGCCGCTGTAGGCGTTGCCTTTAGCCGGTTTACTGCATATCTTATTCCTGAAGTTGGTGAAAATGTTTTTCTTTTAACGATAGGCAGCTTTCATATTTCCGCTGCGCAAATTTTAGCGATAGCGTTAATTATTTTTTTAACTTATACCAATACAAAAGGTATAAAAGGCGGCAAGCTTATTCAATCATCTTTTACCACGGTAAAGCTTTTATCTTTATTTGGTTTAATAGTTCTCGGGTTTCTTTTGGTAAAACACAGCTTCTGGAATGAGAACTGGCAAACAGGTTTACATGCAATGCAATTAGAAAAAGCAGGGGGAGCTTTTGTAAAAAATGGAAACTGGTTTCCTATTACGGGAACGGTTTTAATTGGCGCTATTGCAGCTTCTATGGTAGGTTCGCTTTTTAGTAGCGATGCATGGAATAACGTTACTTTCATTGCAAGTGAAATAAAAAATCCCCGGAGAAATATAGGGCTAAGTCTTTTCCTCGGTACATTTATTGTCTCTGCTATTTATATTACCACCAATTTAATGTTTTTGAATGTATTGTCGTTGCATGAAATTGCATTTCCTGGCGGTGACAGAGTTGCTGTAGCAGCATCTAATGCCATCTTTGGACCAAATGGTGCGATAGTAATTGCCATCATGATCATGATTTCCACTTTTGGATGTAACAATGGATTGATATTAGCTGGGGCAAGGGTTTATTATACGATGGCGCAGGACGGTCTCTTTTTTAGAAAAGCTGCTGTACTTAATAAAAACGCAGTACCGCAATGGGCGCTTTGGGCGCAGGCTGTCGTGGCATCTATACTTTGCCTAAGCGGTGGATATAACGATTTGCTGGATATGATTGCATTCGTTGTGGTAATTTTTTATGTACTTACAATTATTGGCATCTTTGTTTTGCGCAAAAAAAGGCCTGATGCAGAACGGCCATATAAAGCATTTGCTTATCCTGTTTTACCAGCTTTATATATAATTCTTGGTTTAATATTTTGTGTATTCCTGGTAATTTTTAAACCGGTTTATACTTTATGGGGGTTAGGTATTGTATTGATTGGAATTCCTGTTTATTATATAGCTGTTTCTGGCCACAAGAAGAATAATATAAATATTGAATAATGGTTATTGATTTCGATGAATTGTTTGCTAATATTTCAAAATTAAAAGTAGCAGTAATAGGCGATGTAATGTTAGATACATATTGGTGGGGAAATGTAGAAAGAATTTCTCCCGAAGCTCCGGTGCCTGTTGTGGCAGTAAGCAAAAGAGAAAAGCGAATTGGCGGTGCGGGAAATGTTGCATTAAATGTTACTGCACTCGGGGCTTCCGTTGCATTGCTTACCATTTTAGGCGATGATGAAGATGGCAGCCAGTTAAAACAATTACTTCAGGAGCATAATATTGATACGCGTTTTATCCTGGAAAGTAACAAGAGAATCACCACAAACAAGATTCGTATTATAAGCCGTAATCAGCAAATGATGCGGCTCGATGCTGAATACACAAATGATATAGATGAAAACGATGAAACAAAATTACAGGGCCTGATAGAAAAATATATTTTGTTAGAAAAGCCCAACGTGGTTATTCTTGAAGATTATAATAAAGGTATTCTCACGAAAAATATTATTGAATATGCAATTAAACTTTGTAATAAAAATAATATCCCTGTAACGGTAGACCCTAAACGAAAAAACTTTTTCTCTTATAAAGATGCTACCTTATTCAAGCCTAATTTACATGAAGTATTTACAAGCCTTAATTTGCTGCCTGAAGAAATTTCGCTTGATTCACTTTCTGATATTCATAAGATGTTAGAAGAAAATCTTAATCATTCTATTTCCATGATTACCTTATCTGAGAAAGGAATTTTTTACCAGGAAAAAAATAATAAAAATATCATTCCATCGCATCGCAGAAATGTTGCTGATGTAAGCGGAGCAGGCGATACAGTAATAGCTGTAGCATCTCTTATTTATGTATTCACAAAAAATATTCATTTATCCGCCACGGTTGCAAATATTGCCGGTGGCATTGTTTGCGAAGAAGTAGGCACGGCAGCTATCAGTAAAGAAAAGCTTATTGAAGAATGTAAAGAGCTTATCAAAGATAATCCAGGATAAATTTTTTTAAGTACCGCCGCTTTTCATCAATACGTAAAACAATTTATTTTTACGCTGTTAATAATTTTATTTTCTAATGACAAAAATTTCAATTGCTATACACGGTGGCGCAGGCACTATAATAAAAGAAGATATGACACCGGAATTGGAAATTGAATATCGCAAAGCGCTCCAGGAATCTTTGGATGCTGGTTATGCAGTTTTAGAAAACGGAGGTACCGCAGTAAACGCTGTGAAAGCAGCCGTTGTTATGATGGAAGATAATGTTCTCTTCAATGCAGGGCGAGGTTCAGTATTTACTAAAAAAGGATTGAATGAAATGGATGCCGCAATTATGGACGGAAATACCCTCGATGCGGGTGCTGTCGCTGGTGTAAGAAACATTCGTAACCCGGTAGAGTTAGCCGAAGAAGTGATGCTGCATAGTGGGCATGTATTTTTAAGTGGAAAAGGAGCTAATGATTTTGCTATAAAACAAGGCATAAAATTAGAGCCAGATGAATATTTTCACTCTCAATATCGTTACAATCAGTGGAAGGAAATAAGAGATAGCGACTTGTATCAGCTCGATCATAAAAGCGATACACTGGTGGGTTTGATGAAAGATAAAAAATTTGGAACTGTTGGTGCAGTTGCGTGCGATGGTGATGGAAATATAGCTGCAGCAACTTCAACCGGAGGGATGACCAATAAACGATATGGGAGAATAGGAGATAGTCCAATGATTGGTGCCGGTACTTATGCCAACAATAAAACCTGCGCTGTTTCGTGTACGGGTCATGGTGAGATATTTATAAAAGCAGTTGCAGCTTACGATGTAAGTTGCCTTATGGAATATAAGAATATGAATTTGCAGCAAGCCTGTGATGAGGTTGTTTTAAAAAAATTGGTTTCACTAAATGGCGATGGCGGCTTGATCGCAGTAGATTCCAAAGGCAATACTGCTTTGGTGTTTAACAGCGCCGGAATGTATCGCGGATTTAAAAATAGTGATGAAAAAAATGAAATTGCCATTTATGGTAGCTGATTAAAATATGAATAAAATTGCCGTAATAGTTGCGGGTGGAAAAGGCACCCGAATGAATAATGATATTCCGAAACAATTTCTTTTTTTAAAAGATAAGCCTGTTTTATATTATTCTATAAAAGCTTTTATTGATGCATACAACGATATGCAAATAATTCTTGTATTGCCGGAAGAGCATATTGCCAAAGGGCAGGAAATTATTGACGGATATTTTGATAACTCACGGTTACGGCTATGCGAAGGCGGAAGAACAAGATTTCATTCCGTACAAAACGGGCTTTCTCTAATTAATGAGGAATGTATCATTTTTGTTCACGATGGTGTAAGGTGCCTTGTTACGGAAAATCTTATTAGAAATTGTTTTGAAGCTGCAGTTGTTAATGGAAATGCCGTACCTGCTATAGCAAGCAAAGACAGTATACGATTAAAAACAAATTCAGGAAATAAAATCTTGAAGCGTAATAATGTAATGGTGATACAAACACCGCAAACATTTCATAGTAAAATTTTGTTGCCAGCTTATAAGATAGATTACAAAGAACAATTTACCGATGAAGCGTCAGTTGTAGAAGCATTTGGCATTAATATAAATTTAATTGAAGGCGAAGAAAGCAATATAAAAATTACTACTCCCGGTGATTTTTTAATTGCTGAATCATTGCTTAAATAATTTTACCAAAGGAGGCAGCTTATTCAATTTTATTCCTGGGTACTTTTCGAGCGATGAGCCAAAACTTCTATAAAACCAGGCAAGGTTTTTAATATCGCTTCCTTCAAAATCAAGTAATAGATTTTCACCGGCATGTTCATCTATAAAATGATTTATTAATAAATGCGATGCCCCTGAAGTACGGCCGTTAGGGTGATTTCCAACCAATATGTAATATGCTCTTTTATGCGAAAAAGTATAAACACATGAAGCCGTTAATTGATTTTGCGAAGAATATACGCCGTAAGCGTTTGCCATATTTTTCTTAAATAATATTTCAAAAAGCTTTGAAAAATTACTGTAATCAATTGCTGTAATTGGAGAAAATGTTTTTGTTTGCTCTTTGGCTAATGAGATTACCTCTGCAACAGGAATATTCTTTTTCACAACGTTTCCATGCTGCTGAGCTCTTTTAATATTTCTCAAATGGCTTTGGGCAAAATTAGCTGTTAATTGTTCGTAAGAATTATTAAGTGGCAATATGTAATTGCTTCTTTCATACATGGGAAAATTATCTACAGAGAATAAATTATTTTTATTTAAATAAAAATCCCAATACTTAAATTTAGAAGGAATAGCTTCAAGAAAAGCTTTCACAACTTCAGCAGTAATATCATTTCCAAAAATGCCAAGCTGTGCACAAAAAAAAGGCTGGTATAAATAATGGATTGTATATTTTTTATTCCATGTTAAAGGCATTACTATTTCATAATCATTTAATATTAATGCATCCCAATGTTTGCTCATCGCATCAAGATAAAACGAGTAAGCATATATTAAACCGTTTGATGCCATATCAATACATCGATCCCATTTTTGCTTATCGATATTTTTATTTGACAGATAGGCAATATTCATTTTTCTTAATAAAAAATTCTTAAAGATCAGGAACATTAAAAAATTTATTGAATCTGAAATTTTGTAAATCAATGCTGAAGGAAATATTTTTCCAAAAGCGTTTACCCGTAACAGTTGACTTAAAATAATCAGCATATACTTTGCTGTACAAAATTGGTATGTATATATTAATTAAATTTTTTACAAGTGATAACTGAAGCCCAGCATCATAAATAAATTTTCCTGTGGGAGCATTTTTCTGCCATGCTTCTGCGTAAGTGCCTGCATCTAAAAATATTTTCAAAGGAATTTTAAAAGGCAGTATTTGTAATGGATTGAACTCTTTCGGAAAATCAGTTTTGAGATTTACTGCTGCCAGCCAATTATCTGTCTTACCAATCTTACTTGCCAATAAATCGGATCGAACTTTGAAACCGCCGTCCCGTATCATGATTTGTTGCGAACTCAATCCTTCAAATTCGTTTCGGCCAATAAAATAATTGTCGTAAGTGTAATCTTCATAACCATTTGCTCCAGTCATATTTAGATGATACCTGTCTGTTTCAAATTGTTTAAAAGGAGTTTTATCGCCAATGTAAATAAACTTACCTCCAAATATTCTAGCATTCAATCCACCGCCTTTTGCGTAATTAAAAAAATAATTTCCTTCAAAGGCAAACCGCATAAAATCTTCTCCTTGTCCTGTTGTTAACTTAGCGGAGTAAGGATAAAGTACTCTGTTATTTTCAACTCCTAAAGTAAGCTGATTTAAATAGCGATTTACTTTTGGATAACTGATAATGTCAATGTGATTGATGGTATCTCTCGTAAACAACAATCCTGTTTCCCGGATAAAATAAGTTTTCCATTGTACCCATTTTGTTATGGTGCTTGTTGCATCTTTATTTTTAAAAATAATTTTTAAGGAAGGAACAATTTTTGAAAAACCCATATAATTTTTTGTTCCTGTTGAATCGGTAAAATCATTCTTTGTAAATTTTTCTGCGCTAACAGATAACTCTGCTTTTCTTATGAAGCCATAGCTTAAAAAGTTATAACCGGCTTTTCCAAGGCCGGTGAAGGCCTTGCTCCCAGTGGAATACATCGGAGCGACACCAAAATGAAACTTTGGTTCTGGTAATGTGTAATTGTGTATTAAACCACCAATCATAAACCTATCATAATAGTTATAGCCAATTGCAGGAGAAAGAAAGATATAATTATACCTGTTAGTTTTATTTAAATTAAATAAAAACGAAGGCTTAAAATTTTTCTTTGCTTTAGGTTCCATTCTTCCTTTTTGCAGCAATAAATAAAAGATTGAATCAACATTTTTTTTACTTACATCTTCAATTACTTTTTTAAAATCTTCCGGCTGTGGATGTTGAAATTTCCATCTGTTATAATATTCATGTAAGCAGCTATCAAACAACGGTTCTCCAATATAGTCTTCAAGAACCTTCATCCATTTTCCGGTTTTATAATATGCTGTTAATCCATAATTCAATTCCGAAAAGTCTTCTGAACTGGTTTCAATTGGCTGATCTTTTTTATTAACTATTTCTGTTCTGTAATAGATTTCTATTTCATTATCTGGCAATTTTTTATCAATGAAACCTTTTTTGTTATTGTTATTTTCAGCATCACCATATTTAATCTTTTTATAACGATTGTCAAAATAAGTATTCATGCCTTCATCCATCCATGGATGCTCTCTTTCGTTGCTTGCAAGAATTCCATATAACCAGTTGTGGCCAACTTCATGCTCAATCGTAAGATCTAAATCTTTTTGTGTTGGCATTGGTGAAATACTTGTGATTGTTGGGTATTCCATTCCGCCACTAAATCCCATTTTTGCTTCAACGGCGGTTACATTATTGTAAGGATATTCACCCAGCCAATTGCTTCTCGTTCTCACTGCATCTTTAATAAACTGAATGCTGTTTTTCCATACAGGTAAACCCGATGGTGTAAAAAACGACCATGCATTACTTATCTTTCCTGAAGGTAACATCATCGTATCGTAGCGTACTAAAAAGTTTTTATCAGCAAACCATGCAAAATCGTGTACGTTATCTTGCGAGTAAGTTAATGTTTTCGTTTGTGCATTAATGTTAGTTGATATAATTACAGGATTTGTAACAATTTTTTTATGTGTTTTTAGTATTGAATTTTTATTTACTGATTTGGATTGAGCACTTTCAACTTTTTTATTATCACTTGCAGACAGTTTTCCGAATTTTTTCTTTTCCTGTTTTTGTTGTTGATAAATTTCTTTTGATTTCTCTTTCAGCCAGGTCAACTCATCTTCATTTTGTAGCTGGCCGGTTGCTGCAACAACGTAATCTTTTGGAACAGTTATCTCAACATTATAATTCCCAAACTCACTGTAAAACTCGCCCTGGTCAAGGTAAGGCATCGGATGCCATCCACTGTTATCATAAACAGCTGGTTTAGGGTACCATTGTGTTATTTGATAAGTGTTGCCAACGTATCCGCCTCTTGAAAAGTTAAAAGGAATTTTTTCATGAAAGGGAGTAGTGATTTTTATGGTTTGATGAGGGGCAAGTGGCTTAGGTAAAATGAGTTTTGCTACATCGATATATAATGGATGATCTTCAAGCTGCGATGTTACCCCATCTACTTTAAAATCGAGCCTGTTTATATATCCACGTTTGTCTTCATCGCTAAAATAAAAATCAGTTCTTCCTAATTTCAATAGCTGTTCACTAAAAGCTGTGCGGTCATTTTTATAGGCATTTGGCCAAAGATGAAACCAAATAAAATAAAGTGTGTCCGGTGAATTATTTGTATAATTTATTGTTTCAAATCCTTCTAAAGTTTTATCAATATCATTAAGCGTAATAATAATATTATAATTCACCTGCTGTTGAAAATACGCCGGTTTATTTGATTGAATTTCGTTAGTTGACTGGCAATTGGAATTTACAATGTTGAAACAAATAAGAAGAAATATTATAAAGATTTTTCTCAAAGAATTTATTTCGTCAAATATAAAAAATATATTTTCCAGATAAGTCGCAAATGAAGTTTGACCCTGTGTTAATTATAAGATTAAAAGATTCAAAAATTATTTTCCTTTTCCTAACAAAATAATTCTAACCGTATGTATCATAATTTTAAAATCAAGCGCTAAAGAAATATTCTCAATATATATGATATCATATTTCATGCGTTCAATCATTTGGTCCATATTTTCTGCATAGCCAAATTTCACCATTCCCCAGCTTGTTAAGCCTGGCTTTACTTTCAGGAGTAATTTATATTCAGGATGTCTATCTACAATGCAGTTTATATAATATGCTCTTTCGGGTCTTGGCCCTACAATACTCATTTCACCTTTTAAAATATTCCAAAGCTGCGGCAATTCATCAAGCCTCCAGCGACGCATTATTTTGCCCCAGTTTGTAATCCGATCATCATTGGTGCTGCTCAACATTGGGCCATTTTGTTCTGCACCCGTTATCATTGAACGGAATTTATAAATTATAAAAGGCTTGCCTTTATAACCTATTCTTTTCTGTTGGAAAAAAACATTTCCTTTAGAAGAAAACTTCGTTCTAATGGCCGTGTATAAAATTAGAGGTGAAAGAATTACAAGGCCTATAGCAGAAGACAAAACATCGATCAGCCTTTTTATATTTTGCTGCCATGCTTCCATTAATCCAAGATGCATTTCAACCAGTGGTGTTCCTAATACATTACTTGTTCTTATTGCACCACTAAGAAAATCTATTTTGTCAGGCATCATTTTTACATTCACTTCTTTTTCATTAACAAGTTGTAAAATTTTTTCGAGATTATCTTTTTCATTTTTCTCAATTGCTATAATCACTTCTTTTATATGATAGCTGTCAATAATGGAAAGCGCATTATTAATAGTTCCTAAAGATTCTGTATGTTCAGCTAAATCATCATTTACTCTTTCGTCAATACTTAAAAAGCCACAGATTCTGTATCCTGTATTTTCAGTACTTGTAGTAATTGCCTTGTATAGCTCTACTGCTGTTTTGCCGCCTCCGATAACAAGAGTATTAAACCATACTTGTTTTTTTTGCAATTGTTTATGTGCCTTTGACAGTAATGAAAATCTTATTAAATAAGTTATAAAAAATTGTATCAGGCCTATATAAAAGAAGGCTTTATAAAACAACGTATAATCTATCTTGTTGCTGTAAAGGATAAACAGAAGAAGTAATAATAAGCCGCCGATAAATGTGCTCACAAAAGTATAAACCACTTCATTCAGCCTGGATTTATAGTAAATGTTTTTATACGCACCGAATAAATGATATATAATCAGCCAGTATATTATGTACGTTAACAGCCCTGATATATAATTTGAATTAAAATGAAATCGTGCCTCATGATAACTAGCATACAGATAGTATATTAAACTCCAGGAAATAATAGCAGCAATAAGATCACCCAGCGCATAATAAACTATGTGAAGTGGCCTTGCCAAATTTGATTTAATTTTTTAACTGATTTGATTACGGCTTATTTTGTCAAGAATAATATGGGCTACTTCCATAGCACGATAGCCGTCAATTTCGGAAACTGTCGCAGGTTTATTGTTTATAATAGCATCCACAAAACTTTGCAGCTCCTGTTTTATAGCATTGTTGTCTTTTATTACCGGTGCCGCTATCGCAATCGTTTTTGTTCCGGAATTGGTTTCGATATCAAAAGTAAAAACGTTTTTATCTGATGCTGTTTTATATTTAATTACTTCTGTTTTTTTATCAAGAAAATCGATACTTATGTAAGAGTCTTTCTGAAATAAACGCATCTTCCGCATCTTCTTCATACTTATTCTTGAGGAAGTAAGATTAGCAACGCAACCATTATCAAATTCAATGCGAACATTTGCAATATCGGGTGTATCGCTTAATACGTTTACTCCGTTTGCAAATACATTTTTTACACTGCTTTTTACAAGGCTAAGAATAATGTCAATATCATGTATCATCAGGTCAAGTATCACACTTACATCTGTGCCACGTGGATTAAATTGAGACAACCTGTGAACTTCAATGAACATAGGATTGAGGTCATATTCTTTAAGAGTAAGAAATGCGGGATTAAATCTTTCAACATGGCCAACCTGTAATTTTATATTGGCTTCCCTCGTAAGCTTAACAATTTCTTTAGCTTCTATCATTGTATTAGCAAGAGGCTTTTCAACAAATACATGACGGCTTTTTAAAACGGCCTTTTTACATAATTCATAATGTGCTGTTGTGGGTGCAACAATATCTGCAACATCACACGCTTCTATTAAATCATCCGGATTTTTAAATCTTTTCAATCCATATTTTTCTTTTACATCTGTTGCAATTTCATCCGACGGATCATAAAATCCAATAAGCTTTATATTTTCAATTTCCTTCCAGTTGTTGAGATGAAACTTGCCAAGGTGTCCTACCCCAAAAACGCCAACTTTTAGCATATTGTGCAATTTATTTGCGATAAAGGTAACAACTGAGAAATAATCCGGATAAATAAAAACGAATTTCCGTATTAACGAAAATTCGTTTTTAGAATAAAAAAAATTAATCGCCTGTTAAGATGCGTGTTTTAAAAAAACAGAATGAGAGAGATAGTAATTATTAGGGCTATAAAGAAAAAGACAAGTACCTTCTTTTATCTCATTGATTATTGGCTTATAGACTTTTTCTGGTATTGCAGGGCAGCCAAGGCTTCTGCCGATGTAGCCTTTTTGCTTTATATAATTTTCGTTTACGTAGTCTGCACAATGCATTACAATTGCTCTTTTGTACGCGTTATCGTTAATGCCTTTTTCAACTCCTTCAAGGTGTAGGGAATATCCATGTTCACCATTATAAGTATCGCCGGTTACATAAAAGCCCAGGCTGCTTTCATTACTTTGTATCTTATTAGAAAATTTCTTTGCATATTCAGTGCCGGAGTTACGTCCGTGTGCCACGTAGGTATTAAACAGAACCTGGTAATTTTTTATATCAATTACAAATAATCTTTTTTCTGCTGATGAAAGACTAAAGTCAATAATGGCGATAACAGAATCATTATTTAATTTACCCATTGAACGCAGCGTTTGAAAACCTCTTATTGCATAATCATAAGCCTGTTTTGTAAGTCCCAATGTATTTAAATGTAAACTATCAAATACAGTTGTTTTTGATGAATTGGGCAACTCATCATCAGTATTTAAAATATTGGTTTTTGAAGTATTATGTACTAAATGAGTACCCGGCAATGTTTTTGCAAACACAAAAGGGAGGTGTATAAGGAAAATAAAAACAGATGAAAGAAAAACAGAAAACTTCTTCAATGACTTCTTCATTCAGTATTGATTGTAAAAATTTAAAAAATGTGTTTTGAAAATAGCAAACTAAAAGTTTGCAGTTCTTCATATAAACGGTTAGCTACGGATATATGCTGATAAAAATTGGATTTAATTTTTTATGAGCGTCTGCAAAGTTAACCCTGGATGCCTTCTTAGCCTAATCTTACAGCGGATAATTATCCCCGATTCTTTTTCTTATGGCTTTTTTAACATTATGCTTTGCCCACAAAAGGATTATGTAAATAAAACATTTTTTTTTGATATTTATTGTGTTTCAACCGATAAAGTATTTTCTAGTCGCACGCATTATTCTCCGGCTGATTGTACTCTTATATTTGTAAAAATTAATTCTATTATAAATCAATCTTCTATATTATTCAGCCCAATTGAATATTTAAAGGGTGTTGGCCCGTTAAGAGGAGACCTTTTAAAAAAGGAGGTGGGCATTTTTACGTTCAATGATCTGCTGGAATATTTTCCATTCAGGCATATTGATAAAACACAAATAACCGCTGTAAAAGATATTATAGATGAAACGCAATGGGTGCAGGTTGTTGGAAAGATTACTTCCCTGGAAATAATGGGAGAAAAACGAGGACGCAGGCTTGTAGCTAGTTTATATGATGGTACGGCCGAGCTTGAATTAGTGTGGTTCCAAGGCATTAACTGGATGGAGAAGTCCTTGCATGTTGGCAGTAAATACAGGGTTTTCGGTAAAGCTGGCTTCTTCATGAATACGCCGCAAATATCACATCCGGAAATTGAGGAAGTAGGAGAATCGCCTGTTGAAAAAAGTCTTTACCAGGAACCCGTTTACCCTGGCACGGAAAAATTAAAGACAAGGAATCTTGGAGCGAGGCAGATAGCAAAGCTTACCTATACATTGCTGCAGTTGCTTACTGAAAAAGATTTACCCGAAAACTTACCCGAAAATATTGTTGCTCAGTATCAGCTTATAAAAAGATATAATGCTTACAGGCAAATACATTTTCCTGTAAACCAAGGTGAATATAATGCTGCACTAAAACGTTTAAAATTTGAGGAATTATTTATATCGCAACTCCGTTTAGGGCTCATCCGTTATAAAAGAAATTCCTTTTCTAAAGGATTATTATTTAATAAAGTGGGTCAGTTATTTAATCAGTTTTATAATAATAATCTTCCCTTTGAATTAACAGGTGCTCAAAAAAGAGTTCTTAAAGAAATAAGAAAAGATACCGGAAGCGGGAAGCAAATGAACCGTTTGCTTCAAGGTGATGTGGGAAGTGGAAAAACGATTGTAGCACTTATGAGCATGTTGATTGCTGCAGATAACGATTATCAGAGTTGTTTTATGGCGCCTACTGAAATTCTTGCAAGGCAGCATTTTGAAAGCTTGAAAAGCCTGCTGCAAAATATTCCCATTAAATTAAGGGTTCTTACAGGTTCTTCTTCTGCAAAAGAAAAAAGAGAAATATTGCAGGCAACTGCGGACGGTGAAATAACGATACTAACAGGTACGCATGCATTGATTGAAGACAAGGTTGTATTTAAAAATCTGGGCCTTGCTATAGTTGACGAGCAACATAAATTTGGGGTTGCACAAAGGGCAAAGCTTTGGAAAAAGAATGAAGTGAACCCGCATGTTTTGGTAATGACCGCAACACCTATTCCAAGAACGTTGGCATTGACAGCTTACGGAGATTTGGATTATAGTGTAATGGATGAATTGCCGCCGGGGCGAAAAGAAATAACTACCGTTCACAGGATGGAATATTCCCGGCCGCAGGTAATGGATTTCATAAAAACTGAATTAAAAAAAGGCAGGCAAGCCTATATTATTTATCCACTTATTGAAGAATCTTCAAAGCTTGATTTTGAAAATTTAATGAAAGGCTACGAAGAAGTAAAAGCATTTTTCCCTGAACCGGAATTTTATATCAGTATGGTGCATGGCCGGCAAAAACCGGCCCAGAAAGAAATAAATATGCAACGGTTTGTGAAAGGAGATACTCAAATAATGGTTTCTACTACAGTAATTGAAGTGGGGGTAAATGTTCCTAATGCTAGTGTAATGGTAATTGAAAGCGCAGAAAAATTTGGCCTTCCTCAATTGCATCAATTGCGGGGAAGAGTGGGCAGGGGAAGTGAAAAAAGCTATTGCATTTTACTTACAAAAGTAAAATTGTCTGCCGATGCGAGGCAACGGCTTAAAATTCTTTGCGCAACAAATGATGGATTCAAGATCGCAGAAAAAGACCTTGAGATTCGGGGCCCGGGCGATATAGAAGGAACCAGGCAAAGTGGTATTCTCAATTTTAAGTTGGCAAATATTATTGAAGACAAAAAAATGCTTGAAGCAGCCAGGTTACAGGCGGAAAAAATTATTGAAACTGATCCCAACCTGTCATCTGCTGACAACCAGGTTTTAAAGAGCTTCTTAGCTTTTCAAAAGGGGAAAACAGTGTGGAGTAAAATATCTTGAACATTCTATATTGGGTATTGTTAATTCACTATTAAATAATTAAAATGAAATTTTCTTTTGAAACTTCTGTAATGATTGTTTCGTAAATTTAATTTTAGTATTCTATGATTTTTTCCAATTTATAGATAAACCCTTTCATAGTTATTTAGTCAATAAAACAAATATTTGCCTTGAGGATATTTAAAGTTTTCCAATGCTTCTTTTTAAGTGGAATAACAATTTTTTTTGTTAATCAAAATGTATTTTCTCAAATTGAATTTATAGAAAATAAAGGCCAGTGGAATAGCCAGGTAAAATTTATGAGCAATGCCGGCAGCGGCGCATTTTATTTACAACAGAACGGTTTTACAGTTGCTCAAAACAATCCGGGTGATATGCTGAATGTAAAAGAACGCTATCATACGAAGAGCGATAGTACTACTGCTGCAGTTCATGCCAAATTTTCTAAAATTCATTCTCACGCTTATTCGGTAAATTTTCTTAATTCGCAAAACCCAACAATAATTCCTGATAAAGCGCTGCCATCTATAAATAATTATATTATTGGCAACGATCCATCCAAGTGGGCATCCAATTGTAAAATTTATAAGGGCATTACTTATAAAGATGTTTATCCCGGTATTGATGTTCGTTATTATTCTGATGCGGGCAGCAATTTGAAATACGATTTTATTGTGCATCCCGGCGCGGATGTAAATAAGATAGCAATGAAGTATAAAGGCGCTGATAAAATAGGTATTAAAAATAAGCAGCTTGTTATATCGACTTCGCTTGGCGACAATAAAGAGCTTTCTCCATATACGTACCAGGTGATAGATAATCAAAGGCAGGAATTAGATTGTAAGTATGTAGTAGATGGCGATGTGGTAAGATTTAAAGTAAAAAATTATTCCCCTGATAAAACTTTAATAATTGATCCTACAGAAATATTTTTTAGTTATTCAGGAAGCAAAGCGGATAATTGGGGTTTTACAGCAACTTACGGCGCTGACGGAAGCTTTTATGGAGGCGGTATAGCTTTTGCAAAAGATTTTCCAACGAATATCGGAGCTTATGATGAATCATTTAATGGCAATTTTGATATTGCTATCATTAAGCTTTCACCTGACGGGAAGAATAGAATATATTCAACATACATTGGCGGTAGCGATGCGGAACAGCCTCATAGCCTTATTGTAGATCCGCAAGGAAACCTGGTAATAGCGGGAAGGTCCAAGTCTCCGGATTATCCCACTTATCCTTCTTCAGTACCTAAAGTTATCGGCCCCGGCGGAGGATGGGATATTGTTGTTACTAAATTAAATGCTTCAGGCAGCGCTCTTATTGGTTCTATGAAAATTGGCGGATCTTCGGATGATGGCGTAAATATTAAGGATGAAGAAGGTTCATCCGGTACTAACTCTATTAAAAGAAATTATGGTGATGATGCCCGTAGTGAAGTTTTATTAGACGGCGCTAATAATATATATCTCGCTTCCTGTACTCAATCGGCTGATTATAGCAAAACGATTACTCCAGGGGCTTTTCAATCAAAAATTGGGGGCAGGCAGGATGGTGTAGTGCTTAAAATTAATCCTGGATGTAACACTCTTCTTTTTAATACTTTTCTTGGTGGTAGTGATAATGATGCGGCTTATGTATTGGTTCTCGACAATGATAATATATATGTTGCCGGCGGTACGGCAAGTAATGATTTTCCTGGAATTTCTGCATCTGGTGTCATTACCTCTAAATTTGCAGGCGGCGCCTGTGACGGATTTGTAGTTGAGCTTAATAATTCGGGAACAGCAGCTATAAAAGGTACATATCTTGGTACTTCCGGTGCAGACCAAATTTATGGTATTGATGCAGATAAATTTGGATTTGTGTATGTGATGGGTACTACAGAAGGAACCTGGCCAGTAAAGCCTCCGCCTAACTCAGCTAAAATTTATTCAAACCCAAATTCAAAACAATTTATTTCAAAGCTGCAACCTGATCTTAGCGCTTACGTGTATTCGACTGTATTTGGCTCAGGATCTGCTTTGCCTAATATTTCGCCAACAGCCTTTCTTGTTGACCGTTGTGAAAATGTGTATGTTTCCGGATGGGGAGGCAAATCTAATCAAATAACCGGGTTTATTGCCGGAAATACGAAAGGAATGCCTACCACCAGCAATGCTATTAAACCTAATACTGACGCATCAGGAAGCGATTTTTATTTTATTGTATTAAAAAAAGATGCTGACTCTTTATTATATGGCACTTATTTCGGGCAGGAAGATCCTCCTGAAACTGTGAAGAATCCTGAGACCTTTGGCGACCATGTTGATGGCGGTACCAGTCGCTTTGATAAAAATGGGGTTATATATGAAGCGATGTGTGCAAATTGTTTTAGAACTATAACTTTTAATGGCTCTTTTGGCGTATGGTCCCGAACTAACCAGGCCACTTCCGGTGGTGAGTGTAACTTGGGCATGTTAAAAATTGAAATGAATTTTGCTGGTGTGCAGGCTGGTGTGAAGGCTTCCATAGATGGAGTTCCATATGATACAATTGGCTGTGTTCCTTTAAAGGTTGATTTTACAGATACACTTGCTAAGGGTAAAAGCTATTATTGGGATTTTGGAGATGGCTCGGGTGATACTACAATTGCGCCAGGTATTTCTCATATTTATAAATCCATTGGAAATTTTAAAGTAAGGCTCATTGCCGTTGACAGTACTACCTGTAACATTTTTGATACGTCATATACTCATATAAGAGTTGGAGATAATAAAGTGGTACTTGACTTTATCGCTAGTAAAATTCCACCGTGTACTAATCTGAGTTATAGTTTCACAAATACCTCAGTTCCTACACGAGGGTCATTTAGCCCAAATACTTTTACCTGGGATTTCGGAGATAATAGTCCAATCGATACCGCGAGCCAGGCTCCGCCGGTTCAGCATACTTATGCCGGTCCTGGAACTTATATTGTAAAACTTTCTATAAACGATTCTACCTTTTGCAATTCGCCTGATGATACCGTTAAAACAGTTCGGCTTTCCCCGGAGGTAAAAGCGCAGTTTGAAACACCTCCTGCCGGATGTGTTCCTTATACTGCTGTATTTAAAAACACGTCCTTAGGCGGTCTTAACTTTATGTGGAATTTTGGTGATGGTAATTCCTCTACCAATGACAATCCAACGCATTTATATAATAATCCGGGGACTTATATAATAAAGTTAGAAGCATTCGATTCTACTTCATGTAACAAGGTGGATTCTGCAACTTTTACTATAACCGTTAGCCCAATACCGGTTGCTTCATTTATTTTTACCCCTAATCCGCCGCAGGAAAATACTTTCACCAACTTTACAAATCAATCCATCGGAGCTTCTATTTATAAATGGAATTTTGGGGATGGTGATACTTCTGCTCTTGTAAATCCAACTCATATTTTTCCTGCAACCGGAACTTATAATGTATGCCTTAATGCCGCTAATGATGCAGGTTGCAGCGATGATACTTGTATAGATGTAAGGTCACTAATAAAGCCGTTAGTAGATGTTCCATCAGCATTTACTCCCGGAAAATTTGGTGTTAACGGCAGAATTAAAGTGGAAGGTTTTGGAATTGCCCAAATGCAATGGAGCATTTATAATCGATGGGGGCAAAAAGTATACGAGGCCAATAATATAAAAAGTTCGTGGGATGGCACATATAAAGGAAAAATTCAGCCTCTTGACGTTTATACTTATACGTTAGATGTTGTTTTTTCTGACGGAAGAAAATACAGGAAAACGGGCGATATTACTTTATTAAGATAAATTGGAATTGTGATGATGAGGTTTATTAAAATATTTTTTTTACTGATATTATGTTGCTTCGCATTAATAAATGCGGAAGGCCAGGATTTACATTTCTCACAATTTTTCAATAATCCTTTGCTTACTAATCCTGCCAATACCGGCTTTATACCAGATGCTGATTACAGGTTGGGTGCTTCTTATAGAAATCAATACTCGAATATTATGGCCGTGCCGTATAAAACTATGAGCATTTTTGGCGATGCGCAGGTTTTTAGAAACAGAATCGAGACTGGCTGGCTTGGCCTTGGCGCTGTGATTTTACGTGATGTGGCTGGCTCCGGAAGTCTTACTTCTACAAAAGCGTATGCATCTATTGCCTATCACCAGGAGCTTGGATTAAGTAGCTTGCTCACTGCAGGTTTCAATGTGGGATGGGCTAATAAAAGAATTGATCAAAGCAAGCTTACTTTTCCAGACCAGTTTGATGGCAAATTTTTTGATAGCAACATTCCCACTTCTGCAATGCTTTTAAATAACAGTATAAGTTATTTTGATTTACAGGTAGGAATGAACTACGCTTATTTTCCTACAGAAGATATTTATATAAATGCGGGCTATTCTATCCATCATGTTAATGAGCCTAAAGAAACTTTCTTTGAAGATAATGGCAATGACCAGATATCAATGAGGCAGATAGCGTTTCTTAACGGACTTTTCAAAGTAACTGATAACGTAATAATTAATCCAAATGTTTATTATACCACACAGGCAAAGGCAAGTGAACTGGTGCTTGGGATTAATGGTGCATACAATCTTACAGAACACGGCGAGAAACAATTTATAGCCGGCCTATATTACCGCTATGGCGATGCCGTTGTACCGATGGTAGGCCTTGAAATAAACAATATCCGGTTTACTTTCAGTTATGATGTAACCACTTCTTCTCTCAAAAATTATAATCATTCATTTGGCGCCACAGAATTTAATGTCCT
>Ga0207652_10000585_pt1 | contig 36690 bp, 25 predicted proteins | sample KBSC63BmetaG_FD_184334 | JGI IMG/M metagenome (GOLD analysis project Ga0207652, IMG submission 184334) | Corn rhizosphere microbial communities from Kellogg Biological Station, Michigan, USA - KBS C6-3B metaG (SPAdes) (version 2) | ecosystem: Host-associated > Plants > Roots > Rhizosphere ...
CCGTGTAGTTTTTTGCCATCACCGACAGGTGTAAAATCATACTTCCACACATCGCAGGCAAGTGTTCCCTTATCGCCATAAATTTTAAAAGCCCAGGGATAATCAGGATCGGCCGAGGTGCCCCAGGTTCTGTGTTGCCAAACACATTCGATGTCATCGTAAGCAAACACTGCATTTTGTGTATCGGTAATATTGCTTTTGCCTTTTGTATCTATATAAATGCCACCATTGGACGAAACGCTTTTTGGCCAGCCAAGATTAAGCATCCAGCGCACCGCATCAAACATGTGAATGCACATATCACCAATAATGCCGTTGCCATATTCCATAAACGCACGCCACCAGCCACGATGCGGCAAACCATCGTAAGGGCGCAAGGGCGCAGGGCCTGTCCACATATCATAATCTAAAAAATCTGGCACCGGCTGAACAGGCGGATTAGCATTGGAATGCATGTGATAATAACAACACATTTCAGCATGGTGTATTTTGCCAAGCAAACCAGCATCTACAACTTTTTCTTTTGCTTCTACCAAATGCGGTGTGCTTCTGCGTTGCGTGCCTACCTGAACCGTGCGGTTGTATTTTCTTGCGGCAGCAAGAATAGCTTCACCTTCCATTACATCGCGACTGATGGGTTTTTGAAGATAGAGGTCAGCGCCTGCTTTCATCGCATCAATTGCTTGCAAGGCATGCCAGTGATCGGGCGTGCCAATAAGAACGATATCCGGTTTTGTTTGTTTTAATAATTCACGATAGTCGCTAAAGCAAACAAGGTTTTTTTGAGGCTTTCTTGCATTGATCATTGTTGCTGCCTGTTTTAGCTGATGCGCATCCACATCGCATAATCCTACAACATCTACCTGGGCCACCTGCATAAGCCTGAAGAGATCGCTCTTTCCATACCATCCTGTACCGATAAGTGCAACACGTTTTGGCTTTGCGCTTATATCTGGCATATAAGGATGCAGGGCAGAGGCAGCAAGCAATATTGAACTATTGCGTAAAAAATCTCTGCGGTGAATTGTATTGTTGCTCATGCGGATAGATTTATTTTTATGATCTTTCTTGAATTATAAAGATAACCAGCCTGCTTTAAAAATGTGCAAGTTTATAACTTATACATTTATTTAAACACTACCTAGACTATTTAACTAACTGTGCAAATGTAATTCGATGAATTTGGATGAACTGGATAAATCATTTACTTTAGAACAGCAATTGGAAACAATCTTGTTCATTGACATAACTCAACAACCTGTCTGCAGTAGGCAAGTATAAAAAACGAAGTGAAGTGGTAACGATATATTGAATGAGTTATAAAAATGTAGGTTACCTCTAATACTGTAATACAAATGTGTAAGATGCTATCTTAAATGAACGTTTCAATTCGACATATAACTTTATTAATTGGAATATTATCTGTTATTGTAAGCTTCCTATTTTTTGATGGGGGAAGAAAAACCTATGATTTATTACTTAGCTCAGGATTTTTAATTGCTACAGTATCTTATCTTATAATTCTATTAAAAAAAAAATTAAAAAATAATATCTTCTGGACACTTATTGTGATTGACTTGTTTGTGACTCAACGATTGCCAGAACCGCTATTAATAAGGAAATCATACAGCATTTTCATAATACGAAATCAAAGCAGTTTGGTAAAACTTAACAACTTAATCCTAACAAAAAGCAATGGATTTTTATTTATTCCAACTTTAGATGTCGATGTATCTAAAGACTTAACAGCCGCAGAAAAAAGCGTTGTTCTTTCGATGGTTAATGGAACAAATATATCTTTAATTTGAAAAAGATAGCAATAAAATATTTACAGAACATATGGAATGTTGGACGTTCAAAACGGAGTATTTTATTTTTATGGCGCTAACAAGCCAGACGAGAGATTCAAACATATTTACGGTAAGTGGTTTTAATAATTGCAGGCCATGTCTGTCCAAACTTTGAAGCTTAGCAGGACTGGCCGGAAAGGTTAAATTAATTAACAAAACAGGAAATTTTTATTCTCCATCTTTCTTTTTGCATTTGTTCATGTAGCAAAATCTCATGTGTTTTTTTTAATCTCATTTGCCAATATGCCGCCTGGCAAAAATCAACAACAGTCATGAAGAACGCGGTCATGTAAGATTACAAATGTCATCCATAACACAACCACGATTGATAACAAATTAATAATTGTGAGTGTTGTATAATAATTTCTCTGAAAATCATTGGACTTACTAATAATTTTTTTAGCGTAAAACTTCGAAGCAATTGGAATCAGAGCTACTAACAATAACACAAGAATGCCTGGATAAAGACCAGTGATTGCAATACCATAATACTAAATACTGCCATCGTAAGGGCTAATAACATTGATATGGAAGTCACAACGCTAAAAGTTCTCGTTTCCATTTTAATAATAATTTTAAATTTTAGAATTATTCAATATTTAAAAAATATAAGAAGTGCTTTGAATTACAAAGTAAATTAAAATTATTTACTCTTCGCAGGTGTTGGCTCCTGTTTTACTAATGTTATAAACCAAGAAAACTTCTGCGTATGATTCGCAATGATCCTTTACTATTCCGTTCTTAAACTTTTTACAGGATTTGCTATCGCGGCTTTGATAGATTGAAAGCTGATAGTAATTAAAGCGATAAGGATAGCTGAAATACCTGCCGCTAAAAATATCCACCAGCTTATTTCAATTCTGTATTCATAATTCTGCAACCAATCATGCATTATCCACCATGCAATGGGAAAAGCAACGGCACAAGCTATTGTAACTAATAGCAGAAAATCTTTAGATATTAATGTCGTAATACCTCCAACACTTGCGCCTAACACTTTCCTGATGCCGATTTCTTTCGTTCTTTGTTCGGCTGTGTATGCGGCAAGTCCGAATAAGCCTAAACATGAAATAATGATTGCCAACGCGGCGAATATGCCGGAAACTTTGCTAATGAGTGTTTCGTCTGAAAACATATCCCTGAACTGGTCATCAACAAATTTGTATTCCAAAGGATAAGCAGCATTATCTTTCTTCATAACCGCTTCGATTTTTGCCAAAGCTTCCTGTATATTACTTTGCGCTTTTGTGCGCACATAAATAAAATTTTGATATTCAGGAGGCTTGCAAAAAATAATTAAAGGCTCAGCTTTGCTGTCATATATATTTCCGTACACATAATCTTTTACTACCCCAATCACGGTCATGTTTGTGAAAACACCATCGGCATTGCCCCGTGGTGATTGAATAATTTTTCCTACAGCGCTTTCTTTACCCATCATTTTTTCCATTGATTCGTTAATGATAACATTTGAATTTTCTGATGCAGCATCATTACTGAAATCTCTTCCCTGGATAATTTGCATTCCGGATGTTGAAATAAATTCCGGGCTTACATTTCTGTGCGCAACAGATACCTTGCTATCTTCTGATTTTCCCTGCCACCTAAACCTGCCATCCGTATCTCCGCCAGTGAGTGTTGAATGGTCGGTTAATGCAACGTTTTCAATTACGCCCGCACTTAACAAATCATTTTTTATTAATGGAAATATTTTTGAAATATCATTTTCAGGATTTATTTCAATAAGATTATTTTTATTAAGGCCAAGATTTCTGTTTTTAATATGTTGTATTTGCATGTAAACAATCATCGTGCTGATGATGAAAACAACGGATATAACAAATTGCACAATCACCAATCCTTTCCTGATAAATGAAGCGCTGCCCGCTTTTATTTTTAATCCCTTTAAAACAAAAACAGGATTGAATGATGATAAATAAAGAGACGGATAGCTGCCGGCAATTAATCCACAAATAATTGCTATGATGAGCAGGGAAATAATGTGATATGGATTTGCAATATTTAGCCCAAGTTGTTTTTGCATGAGCAGGTTGAACGCGGGCAACGAAAGAGACATAATAAAAATGGCAACAATTGTTGCAATGAGCGCCATAAAGAAAGCTTCGCTCATAAACTGCATAACCAATTTTTTCTTTCCTGCGCCAAGCACTTTGCGCACACCTACTTCCTTTGCACGTTTCTGGCTGCTTGCGGTAGCGAGGTTCATAAAGTTTATACAAGCAATTAAAAGAATAATCCATGCGATTGCAGAAAGCATGCGAACCTGCGTAATGCGTCCGCCACCAGTTGGTTTGCCATTTGCGAATTCACTATACAGTCGCCAATCTTTCATCGGGTATAAAAACGTTTCTTTTTTTTGGTCTGCAGCTTTTCGGTGAATAAAATCTTTTAGTTGTTTATTGATAACTGTGAGGTTTGCATTTTTATTTAACTCTACATAAGTAAGCGGCCCGTAACTGCCCCACTCCATTGCATCAGTCATTGTGATGCCATGTTGTTTTCCAAGTTCTTTCAAGTCCACTATGGTAATTTCGTAAGGTGCAAGCCATTCAAATTGCAATGTTGAATTTTCAGGCATATCTTTTACAACTCCGCTTACAACATAATCCTGCTTATTATTTACGCGAATCGTTTTACCAATAATATCCTTTTCATTACCAAAAAATTTCTTTGCCGTACTTTCTGTAATTACTAATGAATACAATTGGGGAAATGGATTTTTTGAATTGCCTTCAAGAAAATGGAATGTAAACATGCTAAATAAAGAAGCATCAGTGTATCGCCCTGCAGCATATAAAGATTTATCGGTGAAACTAAAAAGCAACCGCTGTGCCTGGTCTGAAAGTCTTGCTGTGTTTGCAATGCCTGGTATTTCTGTTTTCATTGCTGTACCCAGCGGTCGTGGAGTTGAGCCCATCGTCCATTCATTTTTATCAACAGTCAAGTTCACTTCCAACTGGTATAGCTTGTCTTTTTTTACATTGTTGTTATCCCAGTTCAGCTCATCTTCAGCCCATAAAAAAATTAATCCTGCACAGGCAATACCTATTGCCAAACCAAAGATGTTTAAGAAACTATAGCCTTTATTTCTCCAAAGACTCCGAATGGTTGTTTTAAAATAATTTTTAAACATGAAGCAAGGTTATTTATAGATAATAGTGAATCACTGAAACTAAACTCCGTTGGCAATAAAACGTAGGTGTGCTATCCTTAATAATTCAACCATCATACCAATGCTTTAGCGTGTTGATACAGAATAACTAAGAATAAATTTATCAGTTAAAAGTGTGCGAATATGAACAGTTAAAGCAGGAAAGCGTACGGTTATGAAGGACTAAGGTAGAACATTCTACGCTGGCAGGAGTCCAACTGGTGTCGAATAAAGTTACTCGAGTTGATGTAAGCACTACAGCCTGCTTTATCCTTGCCGCAATTCAGTAGCAGCGATTTTCTTTAAGGAACCTATTGCTGAGACGTAAGACCGGGTAGTTTATTTTGATTGTTATACCAAAATTTCCTCATCTCCATAATTAACTGTCAATATTTTACTACAGTCAAAAACTGTTTTAGGAATAACACATTATTTAATATGGCATGCTTATTGAAATTGCGGTATCGTTAACCAAATTTGACAAGCAAGTTATCCCAGTAACGATTGTCAAATTCACTTTTAATCAAACTCTATAAAAATGAAAAAACAACTATTTATCGTTGGTGCGTTATTACTTTCAACAGTATTCGTAAAGGCCCAAACTGACTCCACCTCAACGTCTACATCTTCTTACCAGAACACGATGTCTGCGTCTTCTTATTCCAATTCTGGTTCTTATTCTAAAAAGGCATTATTCGGAATTGGCCTTAACCTGGCAGTGCCTGTTACATCAGGGTGGAAAATTGGTTACGGCGCAGATTTGCAGCTGGATATTCCCACTTCACAAAAGCTGTTTATTACTGTGAGCGGTGGTTATGAAAACTATTCTTACAAAGCTATTATGGCAGGTCCGGTAACCATTCCGGAAGGCAGTACTAATTTTATACCCGTAATGGGCGGTATAAAGTATTTCTTTTCTGATAAATTTTATGGACATGGACAAGCCGGTTATACTTTTTCTACAACATCAGGAGGAGGAGGCGCTTTCACATTTGCTCCAAGCATTGGGTATAATTTCTCAAGAAACTTTGATGCATCCCTTAAGTATGTCAATATTGGAGAAACTAATTCCAGCCTGTCCTATGGCGGTAAGCAAATCGGTTCTGCCCAACTACGTTTAGCATACAATTTTTAATTGTTATTCAGGCAACCTAATAAACAAAGCCGTTTTTTTTAAAGACGGCTTTGTTTTTAATGAGGCATTGCCTCCCTTAAATTGTACTTTGCCGTTTTTTATTCTCGATAATTAATATGGTAATAACGCCTCAAGTATAAGCAAGTATATCTGACCATTCAAATGACGTTCCCATTATTATTCTTACAATCATATTTTTAATACCGAATTTTTCAACAACCTTGAGATATTGCAAGCTTTCAATTGCATAGGAGAAAAGTAAAACGAAAACAGCTGTTGGTAGCACGCGAAAATCGAAAAATGATTTTATAAAGCAATAGATTAAAATTACCACCAAGAAATCTCCTATGTAAGGCCTGATGATTGCATCATGTATAAATATTGCAATAAAAACCTCAACAAGAAATATAATAGCGCTAAAAATAAAGTAGCGTCGATGAAACTTCAGCATAGAGTTTAATGGTTGTGCATAAGGTTAACGATTACCATGTTGCTGTTTATTTAACCTGGATGTAAATAATTTATTAACAACCTGGTTATTCCACCTTATTTCCTTATCTGAATTTTTGATTCAATAAGGTAATAAAGTTTACCTCTTAGGACAAATTTTTCTACTAAGGTCTCTATGAACTTTTAAATTTGGTGGCTTCCTGGTTATTTGAACGGTACATTAGGATGGCCATTCTGTTATATAAACATTGTAAGGGGAGGAGAGAGGCTAAAAGCTTATTTTTAAGTATGAAATTTCTGCAAAGTCTTTTACTTAGCTTACTTCTGCTCCTGGGTAATATTTGTTACGGACAAGAAAAGCAGCCTGACGTGCAATGGTTTCGGGATGCCAAATTTGGCTTGTTTATTCATTGGGGCTTATACTCTCAATTGGGTGGAACATACAAAGGCAAAAATTATTATGGCAGCGGCGAATGGATTATGAACCGGGCAAAAATTTCCGCAAATGAATATGCGGAAATTGCAAAACAGTTTAACCCCGTAGATTTCAATGCTGAAAAATGGGCCCAGTTTGCCAAAGACATAGGTGCCCGCTATGTTGTGATAACATCCAAACATCACGAAGGCTTTAGCATGTACGATTCCAAAATAAGCGACTTCAATATTGTAAAAGCAAGCCCTTATGGAAAAGACCCAATGAAATTTCTTTCCAAGGCCATTCGAAACAAGGGTTTAAAATTTGGTTTCTATTATTCCCAGTTCCTTGACTGGCATGAACCTAATGGCGGCGGCAATAACTGGGACTTCGATGAAAACAAAAAAAACTATTTGAAATATTATCGTGAAAAATCTATTCCCCAATTAAAAGAGTTGCTCACTAATTACGGTCCGTTAGGCCTGGTATGGTTTGACATGCCGGGAGGCCTTAGCAAAGAGCAAACTAAAAAAATTATAGACAGCTTACATCAGCTGCAGCCACAGGCATTATTTAGCAGCCGGGTTGGGCAGGGCCTGGGTGATTATAAAGATTTTGGAGATTCAGAAATACCGCCTTCACCTGTTGCCGATGCATGGGAGGCTATTTATACTCACAACGATTCCTGGGGATATATACAACACGACTTGAACTTTAAAACGCCGGAAGAACTTATCAGACTATTGGCAAATGTATCTTCCAAAGGCGGCAACCTCATGGTAAATATTGGCCCCGATGGAAAAGGCGACATTCCATATTATTCACAGCAGTACCTGCTGGAAGTAGGCAAATGGCTGAAAAAATTTGGCGATGCTATTTATGGTACTACCTATGGTATCATTGCTGCGCAGCCCTGGGGCGTTACGACAAGCAAACCAGGATTACTTTTTCTTCATGTAATGCAAAGGCCTGCTAATGGCAAATTACTGGTGCCTGGCTTTAATGCAACAATTACTAAAGTGTACCAGGTAGATAATAAGAAGGACGTTAAATGGGAAAAGTCCGGTACCGATCTTATTGTGATCATTCCGGAACTGGAAGACAAAAGAAATACAGTTTTTGCAGTGAATTATTCTGGTGAATTAACTGGCCAAAGCGATTCGTTGCGTACACAAATAGTTTCACAGCAATATAATGTAAACGAGCTGGAAGCTATAAATGGAACACTATCCGGCAACGGCAAAGTAGAAACAATTACCTACAGCTATTATTTCGGAGACTGGAAACATACAACCTGCATTACCGGGTTAACTGATACAAGTGATGCCGCTATATTTAAACTAAGAATCACAGAGCCGGGAGATTTTAAAGTAGTACTTGAATATACCTGCCCGGATAGCAGTAAAAACCAGGAAGGAGTTGTTGAATTTAATGATAATAATCAGCAGCTTTACTTCCGTACATTGCATACATCGGAAGAGAACTCTTCCGAACCGGTTCTCTTTATAAAGCATGCTATTGGCATTGTGCACGTTGATAAGCCAGGACAATATTTCTTAAAAATTCATCCTTATAAAAATGGTGGAGTAAGCTTGTTTAAAATGAAAGATATATTGCTCGTGCCGGTTAAATAACGTGAGTTAGAATACGTGGGAATCTCAGGCTACATATATTTCTTTCGCTTCTGGTTGCTGTCAAAATATAAAAGTATCGTCAGCATAATTGAGGATACAGATGTAAAAATGGGTACAAGATACATTTTATCAATTGGTATTAGCAGGGCGAGAAGCAATGCACCAACTGTTAATTCCAAAGAAGATGGAAAGGAAAAGACGAACAGTAGCTAAATAGAATTCTCACTTTGATGTAGTGAAATTTTCAAAAGACTTTTGAATATTGATAAAATTATCTGAGCATTTTTGTGCAAGCTCTTCAAACAATTCTGCCGATTTATTTGTGCTAAAATAATTTTTTAGAACTTGTTTTCTAAATTTTCAATTTTTGTTTTCAAGTCATTAATTTCTTGTTCCATGCTGCTAAATTAAATTTTATGTAATACAGCTTTATAAAAAAAAATGTCACTGAAGATACCGAAATAATTTCCGTCGTTGCAGTCCTTTAACTTATAAAGTACTTAACTCAATATCACCAAAAGTAGCATTACCCTGCGATACAAAAAATGCCCACTTTCCTTCTTTAAGGTTATACGCCCTGAAATTCATGGCAACTAAGTCATTAACATATACCACACCTTTATTGCCGTCTATAAAAATCTGCATAGTTACCGGCTTGCCGGGCATGAGCTTTAGGGATCGCTCCAGTTCCACCATCTGCGATACTTCATTGGTTGTTCTGGGCCACATATCAAATACTATCCGGTTCTTCCACGGCTCTAACCGTATATAATAAGCACTTTCCAGGTCATCACTACAGCGAAGCATACATCCAAAATCTTTTGTATTCTCTGTGAAAATAACAGATGTGCTCAGTTTACATGTGTCCGGCAAAACACCGCCCATTACCGCATTGAATTTGCCATGCGCTTTTATTTCAACCTGTTTTTGCACACCAAGCGAAACACCTTCAATAGTTTTTAATTGCTGCAGAAGCGGTTTATTAAAAGCTTTTGAAACCGTGACGGGCACGCGGACTGCCAGTTCTCCATTAGGCTGCTGCACTACCTGGTGTACAACAAGGTTACCACCCCATTGCCAGTTGCCGCTGTCTTTGTTTTCGCTGCGGGTGGGATTCCATCCGAAAATAAACCTGTCCTTGCCATTGGAAGCTGTTTTGGCTGCATAAAAAGCATGTCCGTCAAATGTATCATGCTCCGGTGTAATCCAGGGGCCTTTTATTGAGCGGCTCATGCGGTAGCGGGTAGCTACAAGATCAGTAAACTCAGAGAAAACAAGATACCACCAATCGCCCATCTTAAAAAGATCAGGGCATTCATGCGTAAAAAATTCATTAGGTGTATAAAATGGTTCTTCCATCTTCCAGGTAACGAGATCTTTTGAGCTGCACAATGCTGTTAATCCTCTTCTCCTGGGGATGCCTTTATTAAACCTGGCAGCGAGCAGCATATTGTATTCCTTTGTTTCTTCATTAAAGAATACAAAAGGATCACGCCAGTCATTTTTTTCATATTTATCTGTAGGGGCATAAAAAGTATCTGAAGGAATCTTTGTCCAATGTTGCAGATCGTCGCTAACCGCATGCATCACAGCCTGGGTGGGCTTTCTCTTATCATTCATATAGCCATTGTTTCCTGTATAAAATATATGATACTTATCCTTTGCTTTAATAGCAGAACCGGTAAAAACATACAGGTCCTGCTCTTCCTTCGTACCTCTTGGTATCATTTCGCCATGTTCTTCAAAATTCACAAAGTCAGTAGTTGATATTCTGTACCACGGCGTGCCTTCGCCATGTTTTTTAGCATCTCTCCAATCGAGCAGGTAAAACAATTGAAATTTCCCTTCTGCGAACAAAGGAATAAAATCTGCCGCCCATGCATCTGCAGGTTTATAAAAAAAATCTTTTGCAGGTGGTAAGTCGTTAGGAGCACTTGTACTATTATCATTTACCAATTGCGCAGCCGCTAAAGACTGGGCAACAAAAGGGAATATTCCCGATACTTTTAGAAAATTTCTCCGCTTCATAAAAAATGTAATTGCAGGTTAATTTTAATTTTAAACAATATAGCATTTTGTAGGAAGAAAGCGTAGGTGCATTTCAAATTTTCGCGGTCGACGTTATTGCGAGAAGTTTTCGGGGATTTTGCCGAAACTTCGTGACAATCTCAAAAAGAAGGTGGCCAGGGAAATTGCTTCGTCGTCGCAAGATTTATTATGAATAAAATTTATTCGGCTCCTCGCAAGGACTAGCCTTCGAATAATAAAGATTGAGCTTTTCTAATCGCATCGATGTTTTCTCTACTCCGGGCCTGAAGCTTGACAGGCGCAGCCAAGGAGGCTAACATAACTTATATTCAAAAATCTTATCTTTAAAGCTTTCCTATAAAGAAAGAATATGAAATATGTTTGGCTCACTTTATCAGGTTGCTTGTTTTCATTTGTACTTAAGGCGCAGGAAAGGAAGATCAGTGAAGCTAGGAAAAACGTTCCTTTAGACTCTATTGCATTAAGTGATCCTTTTATACTCGCAGACCGTAAAACAAACATGTATTACATGACCGGAACCGGCGGCATGTTATGGAAGAGTAAAAATCTGAAGTATTGGGATGGACCTTTTAATGTAGTGAAAACCGATTCAAACTCATGGATGGGGCCAAAGCCAATGATATGGGCTGCCGAAATTCATCCTTTCAAAAACAAGTACTACTATTTTGCCACCTTTACCAACAGGGCGGTAAAAATTGATACCGTAAGAGGAAACGTAATAGAACGCCGTGCCTGCCATATACTTGTAAGCAACAACCCGGATGGGCCGTATGTGCCCATGAAAGATTCCATCTATTTGCCTGCCGATAAGCCCACATTAGATGCAACTTTCTGGATTGATAAAGATGGAAAGCCCTACATGATCTATTGTTATGAATGGTTGCAGAACTGGAATGGCACAGTCGAAAAGATTCAACTGAAACCTGATTTGAGTGGCACAAAAGGGGAAGGAAAAATATTGTTCCACGCCAGTGATTCGCCATGGAGCCGTGAAAAAGATGAGAACGGTAGCGACCGGCCAAATAAAGTAACCGATGGCCCGTATTTATTTCAGACGGCAACTGGCCGGCTGGGGATGATATGGACTAGCTGGGTTTACGATCTTTATACACAAGGAGTTGCCTATTCGCAAAGCGGCACTCTCGATGGGCCATGGATACAGGAGAAAGAACCTGTTACACCTTCCAATTATGGCCATGGAATGCTATTCCGTACATTAAATGGCAAGCTGCTGATGTGCATACACAGTCATAAAAATATCAATGGCCGCTATGTTCGCATTCCGCATTTGTTTGAAGCAGATCTATCAGGCGATAAGTTGGTTGTTGGCAAACTTTATACCCTTTAAATAAAGCTTAAGTTGATTTTATGCAAGAAAGAAAATGTAGCTCTCCTGCATTAGCACAAGGCCGCAGAGGCGGGCAAGGAATGATGATAGCCTGCTATAAAGCCTGCTAAAACACCAACCTTTAGATTCGCTTTCTTATATTTTATTAAGATATTATTACTATTACTGCTTTCGGCGGCAAAATGAAAAAACTAATTTATAAGTTTGATAGAAAGACTAATTAATTAGTCTTTGCAAACTGGCATTTTTAAACCTTAGTCAGCAGACTGCAAATTCCCCATCTTATTTAATTGTTTGGTTTACAAACGACGTATCTTACAACAAGAGATCGATCATTAACCTAAATGCTCTTTTTATGCGACAACTCCTTTTGCTTCTTTTGCTATCTATAGAAGCATCCGCACAAGACAATAAACTCCTTTTTGATTCCTACATGAAAGCAGAAAGCAGCCTGTACGGTTTCAATGGTAATGTGCTGGTATCAAAAAACGGAAGTGTCATTTATCAGAATTCGTTCGGCTATGCCGACTATGCAACAAAGACAGCGCTGAACAAGAACAGCGTTTTTGACTGTGGGTCTATTGCAAAGGAATTTACGGCCATGGGCATATTGCTGTTAAAAGACAAGGGCTTGATCAGCTACTCCGATTCGCTTCGAAAGTTCTTTCCACAGCTTCCTTACATAAATGTTATCATTCAGCAGTTACTTACCCATACATCTGGCATGCCCGACGGATTTGCTTTGGTAGAAAAATATTTTGACCACGGCAAGACGGCTAATAATGATGACCTTATCGGGTTGCTGGAAAGTAAAAAGCCAGCTCTTTTGTTTATCCCTGGTAAGAACGTTATGTATTCAGGAACAGCCTTCAACCTGCTGGCTTCTATTATAGAAAAAATATCCGGACAGTCGTATGAAACTTATATGAATGAACAGGTTTTTAAGCCGTTGAACATGACCCACACCCACGTTGCAACCGGCCACCGCTCTGTGCAGAATATTCCCGGCTATGCCAACGGATATGTGTATTCAGATAGCTTGCATAAATATTTACCGGCTGACAGCCAGCAAACCGGCTGGACAACTTATCTGGCCGGTATCACTGGTGAGGGCATGATCGTTACAACAACCGGCGATCTTTTCACATGGGATCGTGCGCTTAAAAATCATACGCTGCTTACAGAAGCAACACAACAGGAAATGCTTTCTTCACAAGCCGAAAAGAAGTTTCCCGCCGTTTCGTTCGGCTATGGGATGATTGTAGGAAAAAATGAGTTCGGTAACTATAATTTTCATAATGGTTATTATCCCGGCTATTTAAGTATGCACCTGCACTATATGAACGATGATCTTACCGTGATCGTTCTATCCAACAATGAATCCCAAGCTGATTTTGTTGCGGATGGTTTGGCCGCCATAGCTTTAAACAAACCTATCGTTTTACCTTCCGCTCATAAAGAGATAACACAAAACGCAATTGCTGACAAATACATTGGCAAGTACACTATGGCACTGACCCGGCCACCCCATATGGCTGTCTTTCCAATAGAATTTGTGAACAAGAATGAAGTATTATTTATTCATTCACAATATGGGCCTGATGTTGAATTAAAACCCGAGTCTGAAAAAAAATTCTTTTTTGCTAATGGAACAGATCAGCAAATAGAATTTGAAACAGACACAAATGGTAAGCCTTTAAAGGTTTGGCATATTGCCTGGGGAGTTAAAAAAGAATTGGTGAAAATTGAATAATGGTAACCGACGTTATTATCTTTCTTTTGCTGCTGGTTTATTTTGTAAAAACAATTTAATACCGTAAACTTTTTAGTAAAGTAAGCTTCCCTAAAAAAAGCTCTGAAAAAATCAAAGTTTTTTTATGGCATAAACATATTGTTTCTTTATAAAATCTTTCCTGAAAATTATCTTTTTATTCCATCCGCATCTCTGTTATTTTTGCCGTTAATAAATTTCAAAATGTTTTCAAATAAAATAGTAGTAATTACCGGCGGCAGCGATGGCATAGGAAAAGCATTAACAGAAGCATTTCTTAAGCAAGGCGCTAAAGTAGCTACCTGTGGACGGCACCAGGATAAGCTTAATAATCTTGTAAGTACAAATGCAAATCTCCCTTTGTTTACAATGGTTGCCGATGTAAGTAAGGAAGAAGATTGTAAAAATTTTATTAATGCATCAATAGAAAAATATGGAGGCATTGATATTTTAATAAATAATGCAGGTATTTCTATGCGGGCTCTTTTTAAGGATACCAATCTTAATACGCTAAAAAATGTAATGGACATTAATTTTTGGGGAACGGTTTATTGTACAAAATATGCCATGGATTCAGTTATTGCAAGAAAGGGTACTATTGTAGGAGTGTCTTCCATCGCGGGTTACAGGGGCTTGCCGGGAAGAAGCGGTTATAGTGCTAGTAAATTTGCACTGAATGGCTGGCTTGAAGCGTTGCGGACAGAATTGCTTGAAACCGGCGTAAATGTAATGTGGGTTTGCCCTGGCTTTACAGCATCCAATATTAGAAATGTAGCGCTGAACAAAGATGCAAAACCACAAGGCGAATCACCAATGGACGAAAATAAAATGATGACCGCTGAAGAATGTGCAACGCATATTTTAAATGCAATTGATAAAAGAAAGAGATCGCTTGTGCTAACCTCAAATGGTAAACAAACAGTTTTCCTGAATAAATATTTTCCGAAGATTGCCGATAAAATGGTAAGGAAGTTTTTTTTCAAAAACGGCGAGCTCATAAAGTAACTAATTTTTCATTCAGACCTTTTTATTATCTTTTAGGTTTTAAGAATAGAGTAAATAATCTGCATGCCTTTAATAACGCTCACATCTGATATAGGACGACAGGATTTTTTAACAGGAGCCATCAAAGGGCAGCTACTTTTGGTAAATAATAATTTTAATATCGTAGATATATCGCACGAGCTTTCTCCGTTCAATTACCCGCAGGCAGGCTATGTTTGCCGCAATGCAATAAAAAATTTTCCTGTTAACACTTTTCATATTGTGCTGGTAAATCTTTTTGATAAAAGGCCAGACCATCTCTTATTTATTCAGCACAACAATCAATATATAGGTTGTGCAGATAATGGGTTAATAACAATGATACTGGAAGAAGTGCCGGAAAAAATTGTTGCACTCCCGTTAAAGCCTTCCGAAAAAAAGAACACGTTGTATTGCGCTTCTGTTTTTGCAAAAGCCTACCAGGAAATTCTTAATGGACGAACGATGGAGGAGGTAGGGGATAGCGGTGTTTCCATAGAAGTAAAAAATCCTTTGCGGCCTTTGCTTGGCTCTGCATATATTGAAGGGCAAATAATCTTCATTGATAATTTTGAAAATGTAATCATCAATATTACCAAAGAGGAATTTGAAGAGCAGCGCCGGGGAAGAAGCTTTAAAATTGTTTTTAAAAGAGATGAGATAATTGAGAAGATAAGTGAAACCTATGCGGATGTTCATGAGAGTGAAAAACTGGCGTTATTCAATTCTGCTAACTATCTTGAAATAGCCGTAAATAAAGGAAATGCTGCAGGTTTATTTGGGCTGGAAGGTTATAAAGAAAAAGTAAATATACAAACGCAGTACATGCAGAACAGGTTGCTATATCAAACGGTGAAAATTTATTTTGAATAAAAAAGATTGCATTTAATTGAGTTTTTGGAATAAATAAATTCTATGGATCGTAAACATTTTATTAAGATATCCACGTTTTCTCTAGCTGGTTTATTAATCGCTGATTTTACAAAAGCTGGCGGTAAAAAAACTTACCTGCTGCAAATGCCCGATGCAGTTGAAATTCTTTCCGATGATAGATACGTTTCCTTGCAATCATCGGCTCAACAAACCTGGAAATACAAAGATGTAATTGTTGAGCTTAAGAAATCAGGCGGCAGCATTGAAGTGTATGTGCAATCACCAACTATAGCTTTAAAGGAAGTAAGGCTTTCCTGGAAATACGCTACGCCCACTACAGCATCCATTCTCGGTGATGCATGGGAACGTACTTATGGTGATATTACTTGGCAAACAATAGATGAAACAAAAAAATTACCGTGGTATTGTGTTACTCATAATGATAGCAACACAATATGCTTCGGTGTAAAAACGGAATGCAATACAATCTGTTCGTGGCAAATTACAAAAGACAATTTGCAACTGACTCTTGATACAAGAAATGGTGGCAATGGTGTGTACCTGAAGGATAGAAAATTGCACGCTGCTAATGTTGTAACAACCAAAAATGAAGGCAATGAAAATGCATTTGCAACGGTAAGAAGATTTTGCAGCATTATGTGCAATAGGCCAAGGCTGCCTGAAAAGCCTGTGTATGGAATTAACGACTGGTACTTTGCTTATGGGAATAACTCTGCTGAGCTGATACTTAAGCATACATCTTTATTGGCATCGCTTGTAACAAACACCAACAACAAACCTTTTTCCGTAATTGATGATGGATGGGAAAATGGGACTGATTTTTCAAAATCAAACGAGAAATTTCCTGACATGCCAAAGCTCGCAGGTCAAATAAAAAATCTTGGTATGCGTCCTGGATTATGGACAAGACCTTTGTTGGCAAAACCCGGTGAAAATAAGAATTTATTTATGCTTGATCTTAAAAAAGGCAGGAAAGAAAATCCGGTTCTTGATCCTACAATTCCGGAAAATATCGAACGTATAAAAGAACTCTGGATTGCGTATCGGCAATGGGGTTTTGAAATGGTGAAACATGATTATACCACTTATGATATTTTCGGAAAATGGGGTTCTCAAATGCATGATGAAATGACAACACCGGGTTGGCAGTTTAATAATAACGCCAAAACCAATGCAGAAATTATTTTGCATTTATATAATGCTATTCGTGAAGCTGCAGGCAGCATGTATCTTATAGGATGCAATACTATAAGCCATTTATCTGCAGGAATTTTTGAGCTGAATCGCATTGGTGACGATACGAGTGGTAAAGAATGGAGCCGTACACGAAAAATGGGGGTGAATACAATGGGCTTTCGAATGGTGCAACATAAAACCTTTTATGAGGCTGATGGAGATTGCGTGGGGCTTACTAAAGATATTCCCTGGAATAAAAATAAACAGTGGATGGAATTGCTAGCAAAAAGCAGCGCACCTTTATTTATTTCTGCACAACCCGATGCAGTAGGCGAAGAACAAAAGAAATTTATAAAGCAAAGTTTTGGTGAAGCAGCAAGAGTGCAGCCAGTTGCAGAACCTATTGATTGGCTTACAAATTCTTTCCCATCTAAATGGAAGCTTGATGGCGAGGTTGTTGAATTTGACTGGAGCTGAAATTCACGAATATAACGCTTACGCATAGACGAAGATTACTTAATTTTATTTTTCAATATTTTTTTATGATGCTTGATAAAAATACATTTATACACCACGTTTATTTCTGGCTAAAAAATCCTGAAAGTAATACTGATTTTGCGGAACTTATTGATGGGCTCAAAAAACTTTCAGCAGTAAAAACTATTCAGTCATTTCATATAGGTAAGCCTGCAGGCACTAACAGGGAGGTTATTGATACTACTTACAGCATTTCATGGATGCTTTTATTTAATAATAAAGAAGACCAGGATTCGTACCAGGTTGATCCTATACATTTAAAGTTTGTAGATGAATGTTCGCACTTGTGGAAGAAGGTAGTGGTATATGATGCCATAAGCGTATAATATTTGTTATTAGTGAATGATCGTTATTCAGTTAATGTATCCTGTCGCCCCTCACTTCCATATTCTGCATTACATTGGTTTCGTAAGTGATCCATTCTTTCCATCTTTTTCTCACTTTTTCTTTATCCAGATAATGAAAAGCAAGATTGATAAACAAAGTATAATGCCCCGCTTCGCTCTCCATAAATATGCGGTAAAATTTTCGCATATACTCGTCCGTTAGTCCCTCGCTTAATCTTTTAAAACGTTCACAGCTCCTGGCTTCTATAAGCGCCATCGTCAGCAATTGATCTAAGAATCTTTCTTCGGGGCTGCCACCTTTTTTTTGAAAGTCAAGAAGCTTGTTTACGTATTCATCTTTTCTCTGCTTGCCAAGCTGCAAATTTCTTTTTCTCAGTTCGGCAAGCACTTGCCTGAAATGTCCCCATTCTTCGGTGACAATGGGAGCCAGTTCATTCACCAGCTCTTCTTTATCATTATATTTTTGAATAAGAGAAATGCAGCTGTTTGCGGCTTTCTGTTCGCACCAGGCATGGTCGGTTAATATTTCTTCCAGTGATAGGGCAGCAATGTTCACCCATCGTGGATCTGTAATTAATTGAAGGCCTAAAATATTTTTTGTATCCGCAGAAAAATTTTCCATTAATCAGGTTCTTCTTCCAATGTTATTCAACACAAGAAATCATACAATGAAACGTTCTTCACCAATTATCTTACCTGGTACTCGCGTACCAATTTTTTTTGGGTTACAGAATCTTTTTTTGCAAAAGGAGGAAATTTATGCGCCAAAACGGTGTCAGCATTACTTGGTGAGCCTTCTACTATGTCGTTAATATCCATGTGATTCTCACATGCTGAAAATCCTGTAAAAAGTAAAAGAGCTAATAAGAACGTAAATAATTTCATGCGGTATTTTTTTGCTAAGATAATTACAAATGTTTTGCCATGAATTTTTTATTAAAAAATGAATCATTATTCTAACTGTATCCGGTAACAAAAATTGATTGAGGCCTTACCTTTGTTGTATGAATGAAAATTTTCTTGATAAGAAATTAAATGAAAGGCGGGATACAAATTCTTTTCGAACTCTTATTAACAACGACGGGAAGATAGATTTTTGCAGTAATGATTATTTGGGAATTGTAAAAAATAAATTACTCGAAAAGATAATTCAGCAGGATATGCCATCCGGAAGTACCGGTTCACGACTGCTTTCAGGGAATTATGCATTTATAAATGAAACGGAAAATTTTATAGCAGATTTTCACCAGGCAGGTACCGCATTAATTTTTAATTCAGGTTACGATGCCAATGTTGGCTTGCTGGCGTGTGTTCCACAGAAAGAAGATGTTATCATTTATGATAAACTGAGTCATGCTTCTATACGCGACGGCATCCGCCTGTCCTTTGCCGCATCGTTTTCTTTTTTGCATAACGATATGGATGATCTTGAAAAGAAACTAATAGCAGCCCAATCGGCGCAACATATTTTTGTAGTTACTGAATCGGTTTTTTCAATGGATGGGGATACGGCGCCATTGCTGGAAATATCGGCGCTTTGTGAAAAATATAATGCGGCATTAATTGTTGATGAAGCACATGCCACCGGCGTCATTGGGGCGAAAGGAGAGGGTCTGGTGCAGCAGTTAGATTTGCAGAATCACTGCTTTGCACGTGTGCATACTTTCGGCAAGGCTTGCGGATGCCACGGCGCCGTAATATTAGGCTCAAAAAAGCTGCGGGAATATCTTATTAACTTTTCACGTCCTTTTATTTACAGCACTTCATTGCCGCCGTTGGCAGTTGCCGCGATCAAAGCGGCTTACACAATTTTTCCTGCATTGAATGAGGAAAGAATTCATTTGAATCACTTAATTGAAATATTCAAAATAAAGGCATTGAAATATGACGTTTTAAAAAGCGATACACCTATACAGGTTGTTATTGTTCCCGGAAATGAACAGGTTAAAAAAGTTGCCGGGTCTTTACAAAAAAATAATTTTGACGTACGTGCTATTTTATATCCAACAGTTCCAAAAGATCAGGAAAGATTGAGAATTGTATTTCATTCTTTCAATACAAAGGAAGAAGTGAAAAAACTAATTGAATTATTGCAATTATAAAGGTTTAAAAACATTGCAAAATCACTCATTTATTCTTTTTAGTACTTTACATCTTTAATTGTCTTTATGCGAATTATTAATTTTTTTATAACAGGAGCTATAACGGCGGTATTAATTATAATTCTCAATTCAACAATATTGCTTCCTGCCCCTTTGGGAAAGTGGTTAAGCCCGCAAAATGGCTTGTGGCAAAATGCAGAATCTGTTAACCATAATTATTCAGCTGATCTTTCTTTTCCGCAATTAAAAGGTAAGATAGATGTTTACTTTGATGAGAGGCTGGTGCCTCATGTTTTTGCAGAACAGGAAAATGATGCATTTTTTGTACAGGGATATTTGCATGCAAAGTTCAGGCTGTGGCAGATGGAATTTCAAACACATGCAGCAGCAGGCAGGGTTAGTGAAATTGTTGGTAAAAAGGCAATTGATTTTGACAGAGATAAACGAAGATTGGGAATGGTGTATGCTGCCGAAAATTCATTAAAGGAAATTGCAAAAGATTCTGAAACATTGACTGAGTGTGATAGTTATACGGCAGGCGTTAACGCTTATATTGAATCTTTAAATGATGCAACACTTCCGCTGGAATACAGGTTGCTTAATTACTATCCTGAGAAATGGACGAATTTAAAAACAGCGTTGTTTCTAAAATACATGAGCCTGGATCTTGCGGGCAGCGAAAATGATTTTGAACATACCAATGCAAAATCGGTTTTTTCTTCAGGTGATTTTGATAAGCTGTACCCAATTATTATGGATTCTCTTGACCCGATTGTTCCGAAGGGAACTATGTTTGAAAAGCCCAAATTACAACTGAAGATTCCTGTTACTGCCGATTCACTTTATTTTAATTATAAAGACTCTAATACTATTACTGAACAAAAGCCCAACCCAAACAATGGAAGTAACAACTGGGCAGTGAGTGGTTCAAAAACACAGAGTGGTTATCCTATTTTGTGTAACGATCCGCATCTTGGCCTAAATCTACCTTCGCTTTGGTACGAAATGCAAATAGTTACACCCACCTACAATGCTTATGGAGCAACATTTCCTGGCGCTCCGGCAATTATTATCGGCTTTAATGATAACTGTGCTTTTGGTTTTACAAACGCCATGCGTGACGTAAGAGATTATTATGAAATTAAATTTAAAGATGACAACCGAAAGGAATATTGGTTCGATAGCGAATGGGTAAAAACAAATTTCAGAATTGAAAAAATAAAGGTGAAAGGCGAACCTGATTACTTAGATACGGTTGCTTACACAAACATAGGACCTGTGATGTATGATAAGAGTTACAATGGCGGCAGGGGCACTAACGATAGATACTATGCGGTAAGATGGAAAGCTCATGACGCCAGTAATGAATTAAAAATGTTTACTCTTTTGGATAAAGCAAAAAATTATAGTGATTACCTGCAGGCGATAAAATATCTGCACACACCGGGACAGAACTGCATCTTTGCCAGTAAGCATGGAACTATTGCAATTTGGGATCAGGGCGAGTTCCCTGCAAAATGGAAACGGCAGGGAGATTTGTAATGCCCCGGAACCGACAGCAGTTATTTCTGGCAGGGAATGATACCTCAGGAAGAAAACCCGCATGTTATAAATCCTGAAAGCGGATATGTAAGCAGCGCAAACCAATTGCCTGCTGACACAGCATACCCTTATTATTTGGGAGGCAGCTTTCCACCTTACAGGGCATTGGAAATAAACAGGAGGTTGAGTGAAATGAACAACATTACTCCTGAAGACATGATGAAGCTTCAAACAGATAACTATAATATTTTTGGTGAGATGGCTTTGCCTGTTTTGATAAATAATATGGATACAAAGCAACTTACAGATAGTGAAAGAGAATATTTTGAAACGCTTAAAAGATGGAACCTGAGAAATGATATCGACTCAAAAGGCGCCACTCTATTCACGCTCACATGGGATAGCCTCGAAAACAAAGTTTGGAATGAATTTTTAAAAACAAATTTTCAGCTTATCATACCATATGAAAGCACTTTACTTGAAAATATTTTAAAAGATTCTTCTTTTAAATTTTTAGATGATGTTAATACGCCTCAGAAAGAAACCCTGGCGGATGATGTAACGGCTGCATTTAAGCAGGCGGTTTTGGTTGCAAAAAATTTAGACTCCACTAACAATCTTGAATGGGGGAAATTCAAAGACACAAAAGTATTACACCTGGCAAGACTTGATGCTTTTAGCAGGCTTCATTTGCCAATAGGCGGTGGTACTAACACGATTAATGCTGCGAATACACAACATGGGCCAAGCTGGCGAATGATTGTATCACTAACTCCGCGAACGCAGGCGTATGGCGTTTATCCGGGGGGGCAAAGTGGTAACCCCGGCAGCAAGTTTTATGACAATTTTGTTGATACATGGGTGGAAGGAAAATATTATACGCTTTGGGTAATGAGTGCGTCAGATTTTAAAGATGAAAGAGTAAAATGGACGGTTTCGTTTAGCCCCGGTAGTTAGTTTATTGATTAAGCTCTGAAACCTAAAAATTCATTATTGAAAAATCCATGTAATTCGATTAATTCGTATAATAATAAAAAAAATGAAATTTATCATCTCTATTCTACTCACAATTCTGTTAAGCTTTTGCGCATGCCTTTTTCTTCCCTGGTGGAGCATTGCTATCGTGGCTTGTATTGTGGCAGTGTTGATCCCTCAAACTCCGTTGGTATCATTTTTTACGGGATTCATAGCCTTGTTTCTGTTATGGGGCATATTATGCTTTTGGATTAGCACTAACAATAATCATATATTGGCACACCGTGTTTCATTACTTCTTTTCAAAGTTGATAATCCTTTTTTACTAATTATTTCTTCAGCTATTATCGGTGCTTTTATTGCAGGTATGGCCGCACTAACGGGGTCGTATATACGCTTTTCCGCCATCAGGACTAAATAGCAGTTTGAATAATAATTCACCTAAATTTTTTTATGCGAAAATTGTTGTTGCTTATCCTGTTGTTTCCTTTTTTATCAGCTTCAGCCCAAAAAATTGAAGGTACTGTATATGATAATGAAGGCAATGTATTACCATTTGCGTCCGTTCTTATAAAGGGCACACCGCAAGGCGTTTCGGCAAATAAAGAAGGAAAATACGTCTTCACTTTGGCTGCCGGAAATTATACACTTATTTGCCGGTATGTAGGCTACACAACACAGGAAAGAACTGTAACACTTTCTTCAGTAAATGTATCTTTAAACTTCATGCTTTCCCCGCAAAAACTTACGCTTAAAGAAGTAATAATTAATCAAAATAGCGAAGACCCAGCCTACGAGATTATTAGACAGGCAATAAAGAAACGCTCTTTTTATGAAAACCAGTTAAAAGCATACCAGGCCGAAGTTTACATAAAAGGCATTATTAAATTGAGAAACCTTCCTGAAAAAATTTTTGGCAAAAAAATACCGGAGGAAGACAGGAAAGATATGGCGCTGGACTCATCAGGCAAAGGCATCATTTATCTTTCTGAATCGGTAACAAAAATTTCGATGCAGCAACCGACCAAAGCAAAGCTGGAAGTTATTTCAGGAAGAGAAAGCGGCAGTAACGGCTTTGGATTTAATTTCCCGGCAATTATAAGTTTTTATAAAAATAATGTAAGCATGTTTGCGTCACAGCTTAATCCGCGTGGCTTTATATCACCGATAGCTGATGGGGCTTTCAATTATTATAAATATAAATTTTTAGGAAGTTTTTTCGAAGATGGGAAAGAGATAAACACAATACAGGTTATTCCAAAAAGAAATTATGAACCTGTTTTTTCAGGAACAATAAATATTACGGAAAGCGATTGGCGCATTTATAGCTGTGATCTTTTACTTACAAAACAATCGCAGCTTGAAATTTTAGATTCTCTTGAAATCTCCCAAATACATGTTCCTGTAAGTGATGATGTATGGCGTATTAAAAATCAAATATTGCATTTTAATTTCAAACAACTTGGTATAGACGCAGTTGGTGACTTCGTGAATGTTTATTCTAAATATAACTTAGATCCAATCTTTCCAAAAAAGTTCTTTAATAATGTGGTGATTAAATATGATAGTGCTGTAAATAAAAAACCAAAAGCTTATTGGGACAGCATAAGGCCCGTGCCTCTTGAACCGGAAGAAATAAAAGACTACCAGGTTAAGGATAGCATATATCAGTTTAAAAAAGATTCTGTTTATGAAAATATTGATTCGCTTAAAAAAAGACAAGGAAAAATAAAAACGGGCGAAATATTATGGTCTGGAGTTTACAGGACTCATTACAGCAAAACTAACAGGTATCAGTATGAAATCGATCCTTTATTGAAAGTACTGCAGTATAATACTGTAGAAGGTGTTGCCATCAATCCATCATTTACTGTTTCAAAATATATTAAAAGCTGGAAAAGCAATGTCAGCTTTTTAGGCGATGTACGGTATGGTTTTAATAACAATCATTTTAATGCATGGGCAGGCCTTAATTTCAGGACACGAGATTTTGATACAGATAAAAAATTAAAGCGGCAATCTTTTTACATAGCAGGAGGAAAGCGGGTAAGCCAGTTTTTTAAGCAAAGCACCATCGAAGGACTGGGAAATACTATCGGCACATTATTGTATGGACGGAATGATATGAAAATATATGAAAATTATTTTGCAAAAACAGGCTTCTCAAAACAATTTGAAAGCGGAGCTAATTTTTTAATAGAAGCAGAATATGAAGACCGGCTTCCGGTAAATAACACCACAGATTTTATATTGAACGACAAATATCTTTACAGGTTTACACCTAATTACCCGGTTGAAGTTTTATCCTCTCAATTTACGCGGCACCAGGCGGTGTTGTTACATGCTTCTTTCAGTATAAAGCCCGGGCAAAAATATATTGAGTTTCCGAATTCAAAAATTGCTATTGGCTCAAAATATCCAACGTTTACTTTGGATTATACAAAAGGTCTTGAAGATATTTTTGGCAGCGATGTTGATTATGATAAATGGTCGCTAACGGTTACGGACAGACTAAACTTAAAACTCGCAGGCTCTATAAACTACCAGTTAAAGTTGGGAGGATTTTTAAATAATAAATCTGTTTACATACAGGATTACCAACATTTTTATGGTAACGTTTCTCATGTTGCAAAAGAATATGTCCAAACCTTTCAACTGGCAGGCTACTATGAATTTAGCAATACTTCTTCTTTTTATTCTGAACTGCATTTAGAGCATCATTTAAATGGATTGTTGACCAACAAAATCCCTTTATTTAAAAAGCTTAACTGGAATCTTCTATATGGAACTAATGCTCTTTACATCAATCCAAAAACAAAATATGCTGAAATATTTGCCGGACTTGAAAATATATTTAAGATATTCAGGTTTGATGTTGTTGCCGGATTGCAAAATGGCAACAAGCCCAATTTTACTTACCGGGTTGGCTTTGGCGGCCTGTTAGGCGAAACTGTAAATTCAATGCGTTTTAGCAAAAGAAAAAGAGTGATTAATGATTGGTAGTAAATTCCTTCCTCTTAATAATTATTTTCTCAGTGTATTCTTCAATAACCTTGCTGAAAAACTTATGAGTTATTTCATATTTGTCAGCAGGAATCACATTTTGAGAAAGCCTCAAAGAAGCTATTGATGTAATTGTATTTGCTTTGTCATCGTAAGTATAATTTGTTTTGAACGAGCCATAATCAAATTTACTATCTTTTGCCTGGGGCAAATTTTCTACTGTATAATTTTCAGGAAGCTGGTAAACTGTTGTATCGGTTTTAGTAAACGGGCACTCAAAATAAAAGTCGTTTTTCCTGTTTTTGTCTGTAGGCAACTTTGCATTCCAAATTTTATAAATTCTTGGATTTAAGAACATCTTACTTCCGGCTGTGAATTCGGGAACTTTCTCGATTTCCAATTTAAAAGCCATTTCAGCAGAATCTGTTTTAAGATTTTTGGTAAATGAAAAATCATCCGGCTGAATAAACCCAAGGCCGCTAACTAAATATTTTTTTTGGTCATCTCTTTTTTCATTTAGTATGTAATGAATCAGTTCCTGTTTATACTCGCCCGAAGTTTTTAAATCGCTTTCACTCTCACCTGAACCATCTTCACTTAGCATTACTTTGGTTGTGCAATTAAATATGTTTTCTGCCGGTTTGCTTTTCGGAGTTGATACCAGCACGCCGCCTTCAGGCTTTATTAACAGAGCATTCCTGTTTTCTGTGAATTGGCCCAATACTCCAAAATCATTTGTATTGCTTGTGCATTCGAGCCACGTGGTATCTTTTGCACCAGGTACACAAAGAATTACATGATTAAATGAATTATGTGGAAACGCAGGATCCACAGGCTTGCTGTTATATTCGGCATTTATCACTGCATAATAGCTTACAATTCCAACTGCATCAAGACAAGCCTTTGTGTAATTGCTTAATGCTTTACAATCTCCATATTTTTTCTTGTCAACAAAATCCGCCTCGAAAGGTTTCCATCCTCCGATGCCAAGTTGAATACTTACATACCTGAAATTTGCCTGCAGGTATTTATAAATAATTCTCATCTTTTCATTGTCGTTTGCCGCACCAGCAACCATCTTTTTAAGATTGCTTTTAGTTTCTTCTGAAAGGCTAACAGTGTTCTTACACAAGTTATAATACCACGCGCCATAATTCTTCCAACTCGTAAGATCGCCATCGTTGCCATCCATAGAAAATTTATTTGGCGCCAGGAGTACCTGTGGAAAATTACTGTAGTCACCAGCGCTGCCTTCTTCTTTTGCAAATGCCGGTAAATTTTCAACCGACCATTTATAAAATTTATTTTTACCAATGGTATTAATGGCAGGAACTAATTGAATATTTTTTTCTTTGAACCTGAGGTCGATATCTGCCGGTACACTTGCAGTATAACTTGAGCTTTCTATTGATTGTTCCGGAATTGCTATGTGGTAATCAGGATAATTTAAAGTGCCTTTTAGTTTTATTTCATAATCATATTGTACCGTGACAGGATAGGAGGGAGCTGCAACCCGGAAGTAATAATTTTTACCATCTTCCACTAATCCTTCTCCCATTGCTTCTGCATGCATTTCTTTCAATTTATATTTATTTACAAATTTTCCGTTTGCATCATAAACTTTTATTTCGGCATCATTAAGTTTGCGAAATGCTGTAGAATATTCGTAAAAATAAAGCTCATCTTCTCCTTGTGCATCAAGCACTGTGATAACCTGGTGTACGGATAGCTTAGCTTCATCTATATCATTTACCTCAAAGTTTATTTTCTCTTCACGCTTTATGCTATGTGCATTCACTTTTAATGATGCAGGAATATTTGCAGAGCTTAGTACATTTAAATCTTGCGAGAAGCCTTCGTTTATAACAAAAGTTAAAGCAAAGACAATAATTAATTTTTTCATTAAGGAGCTACTTTTTTCTTTCTTATTACCACTTGTTCATTAAGGGTAGCAAAAAGTTTTTTATAAAATTCTTTAAACAGGGGATAATCATTTGCGGCATATACAGGCTTTTCAAAATCAACCTTTATTCTTAAATCTACTGAATTACTGTCGGCCTGCATGATACGCTGTAACACAATACTGGTATCGGGCATTATCATTTTAATATTTTTAGGAAGTTCTTCAAATTCATAACCTGCTGGTATAAAAACTTTACCTACAATCTGGAAAGATCGTTTATAACCAAAATCAATGTTAGTGCCCCTTTCATCTGCTATGAATGGATTTTTTTCGAGGCCCTGGAAAAGATTTAAAGGAAAATATTGATAGTCGCCTGTCTGATTTACCGGGAGTGAAAAATGTAATTTTTGTTCAAGGGGCAAAGTATCTATATCGGCATTATTCACTTCAATGCTATCAACCTTTACGCCAGTAAAAGCTTTTGAAAAATAATCATCAAAAGCACTTTTATCTTCTTTCCATTTTTTTACGCGGGGGTTTTTTGAGTAGCCATAACTGTAAACAGTTGCTTCTCCTTTCATAACTCCCTCCGGAGTAATCTCAGAAAAAAGAGAAACCACGTTTTCATATTTATCTTTATCATCATCCAAAGTAATCCAGCCACCTATCTGCTTGTCTACTACAAAAGCCTGGTTATTTATTACATCGTAAGGAATAAGATAAGCAGGATTGTATTTATCTGCGCCGTTTAAAATATATCTTTTTCCATCTGCAAAAACGCAGGCCATTGTATTATTAAACTGTTGCAAAAAAGGATAAAGCGTATTTACTTCTCCATTGTCTTTTGTGCTTACTAAAAGTGGATATACTTTTATTCCTGCATCTTTTAAAAGATTAATTAAAATAAAATTAATCTCGCTGTTAGTACCCGATTTTTTATCCCAGGCTGATTTAATTCCGTTGGTAGAATACAAGCTCTCTCTTCCATTCCAGTTCATATTGCGCTGAACGTAATCATAAATGGCAAGCATTTTTTTATAATCGCTTTTTAGAAGTTTTAATGAGTCATCGAGACTTCCGGTGTGAATATTTTTTTTGAATTGTCCTCCAAAATCTTCTTCATCGAGTAACTGCTCGGTAAGCTTTGGCCAGGTTGACATTACCTGTTGGGTTTCGCCACTTGGATATATAATTTCGGCCAGCTGAAAAATTACCCGTTGCAGATAATCCTTTGCAGCGCCCATGTACGGCTCATCTTTAAGGGCAGGCACATTGTTTAGCGAATAAGTGCGTACTATTGAATTGTAAGTGAGAATGCCGTGTGGCGTGGACATCTGGTCCGGAACTTCGTCTTTTAAAACTGTTACATCCTGGTAAGTTAATACCTGGTTTACAAATCTGAAAATAGAAGGGACTTTTATCCTGTACATACTTAACCGGGTAGGTATATCGTCCTGGAAATACCAATCATCAAGGTCTTCAATAGATTCTTTTTTATCAGAATACTTATATTCAATTACGCTTCCTACTTTTACATCCGGCATTGTAAAAACCACTTCAGAAATTCTTTCATCAATTGGTTTTTTATAGATGGAAGATTTTTCTAGCTTCGTAGTAACAATGTTACCGGAGTTATCGAGATTGTAAGTAACCGCCGAAATATCAGTTATATTTTCATAACCAAGTTTGCTGAAAAATCTAAGTTTTATATTCGCATTATCAAGTCCCTTATCTTTTAAAATTTTTATACGAACTCTTCTTTTTGTTTCGATGGCAAAAATATCCTTGCCGTTGGTGTATTGCACATCTCCATAGTCTAACAGCTTGTATGCAACTGCATCTTTATCAAATTCGCATTCAGTAGTAGTAAGATCAGCCTTATCAATTTTTCCAAAGGCAGGTAAGTCTTTTTGGGCAAAAATTGTACTTGTGGTGGTTAATAGCATTGCTGCTATTATAGCTTTTTTCATAAATTAATTAGTTTGGGTTAGCGACGTAAACGATAAAATACTTGAAAATCCAATTTCTTTATTTTTTATATGAGAGAACGCTTTATGAAATATGTTATTGTGAAGGCCATTAATATGTTTTGTGATTTCCCGATGCCATACCCGGCAGGACATTTATTTATTAAGGATAAAGACGCTACTTTCTTCTAAATTACCAGCAAAAGCGGGGCGAGTAAATAAATACAAAAAAGGGAAGTGGGTAGCCTGCAAAGGAATATGAAATTTAGTGTAGCCAAGGCAGACCTTGATCTCCATCCTGAACCTTAATCAGTCGATTCAAAATGCCTTTTAATAAGAACAAAAAACCAATATTGCACTGTCATCGGCATACTTTATTTTTGATGTTTTAATATTTAATAGATATCGGTACCTCAAATATTACAGGTAAATTTTTTATAAATAAATCTTTCCTTTTTCTATTTTAATAACATTTTTCTTTTCCAAATTCTTAATAGTCCTGATAACTGTTTCTACCCTGAAGCCTATTCTGTCTGCTATTGCCTGGCGTGACAGTTCAACTTTATGGTCAAGTTTGCTTCGGCTTCCGCTTTCTTTTAAAGTTTTAAACAAAGCAGTTATCCTTTGTTCGGGCGTATAAAGCGTTATAGCTTTTGCAAGCTGCGCTTTATCATAAACCCTTTGGGCAAGCACTTTTGAAAAGTGAAAGCTGATGTCAGGGTATTGCATCAATATTTTTATGAATTCCTCCCGCGGAAGTTTTATTAACTGGGTATTTTCAATAATTACCGCAGTTGCCGGATAGGGCTTATTAATAAGTAAAGAAGGCTCTCCAAAAGACTGTCCATTGGTAAAAACTTCATGTATGAATTCTCGTCCATTCTCATTTATGCTTACCATTTTAATATTGCCTTCTATAACCTGGTAATAAAATTTGGGCATATTTCCTTCAAAAAAAACATTTTGATTTTTTAGATACTTCCTGATAATGCCGCCTTTGCTTAATAATAGTTTTTGGGAAATCATACAATTTTCAAATGTAGATAGGCTGAACCGCAGAATAAGTGACGAAAAACATACGTCTTAATGATATTACTCATTAGAGAAAATAGATGGCCTTTGTAAACTTGCATCTCAATAAAAAGCAATCTTAAAATTACAGTTTATGAAAAAATTATTTGTATTGAGTATTATCACATTTTTTATGGCAGCTTGTGGCGGTGGTAATGCTGGTGAATCAAAAGAACCAGATGCTGCTGTGGCTGATTCAGGCGGTGAGAAAATTCCAAATCCAGGTGGAAGCGATGTTGCAGCTTACGATCCCAACAGGGGCACCGGTAAATTTACTCATGTAGATGTAGCCGATAAATTAGATCCGCAAATGGCTACTTCCGGTGAAAAAATCTACGGAGTAAAATGTGCAGGCTGCCATAAGCTTACAGGTGAAAAACTGGTTGGGCCGGGATGGAAGGGTGTTACAACACGGCACAAACCAGAATGGATCATGAACTTTGTTACCAATACCGATGAAATGATAACAAAGGACCCCAAAGCGCAGGCTATGCTCGAAATTTGTCTTGTGCGCATGCCCAATCAAAATCTTACTGATACAGATGCAAGAGATCTTCTGGAATTCATGCGCAAAAACGATGGCGTAAAATAAAATCAAACTAACAACTTTATATCACACATAATTCATTTCAAATGAAACAGAATAACTATGTCTTGTATGTTTTAATAACACTAGTTTTATTCGTCAACTTAAACTCCTGCAAGCCAAAAAATACTTCAGATGCAGTTAGCGGCGATGCTGCGCAACAAACATATATAGCACCAGGAAAATATGACCAGTTTTATGACTTTGTTTCCGGCGGCTTCAGCGGACAAATGAGCGTTTATGGGATACCGTCAGGAAGGCTGCTAAAAATAGTTCCTATATTTTCTGTATTCCCCGAGAACGGTTATGGCTATAGTGAAGAAACGAAGCCTATGCTAAATACTGCTCATGGTTTTGTTCCCTGGGATGATCAGCATCACCTGGAACTATCCCAAACGAATGGCGAAATTGATGGCCGTTGGATCTTTGCCAATGCTAATAATACACCCCGTATTGCCCGGGTGGATTTAACTACCTTTAAAACATCAGAAATATTGGAACTACCCAATAGCGCCGGCAACCATTCTTCACCCTTCATTACTGAAAATACCGAATACGTAGTGGCAGGCACCCGCTTTGCCGTTCCAATGGACAATCAAAACGGAGATGTTCCTATCAATAGCTACCGCAAAAATTTTAACGCTTCCATCAGCTTCATTTCTGTTGATAAAAATACAGGTAATATGAAAATTGCCTGGCAGCTAAGAGTACCGCCCGTTGACTTTGATCTGAGCCATAGCGGTAAAGGTCCGTCACATGACTGGTTTTTCTTTTCATGTTATAACACTGAACAAGCAAATACTTTGCTGGAAGTGAACGCTTCGCAGCGTGATAAAGATTTTATACTGGCTGTGAACTGGAAAAAGCTGGAAGACCTTATTAAGCAGGGGCAGGGTAAAAAAGAAGCCGTTCAATATGCGCATAATGTATATGATGAAAAAGTTCATGCGGCCACTTCTACCATTGAAAAAGAAGTAACCGTTTTGGATGCGAAAGATTTAAAAGACATCTGTTATTTTATTCCATGTCCAAAATCGCCACATGGCTGTGACGTAGACCCAACAGGAGAATACATTGTAGGCAGCGGGAAACTGGCAGCTTTAATTCCGGTATTTAGTTTTACGAAAATTCAAAAAGCTATTGCTGATAAAAAATTTATCGGCAACTATGAAGGAATCCCGGTAATAGAATACGCAGCTGCTTTATACGGCGAGGTAAAGAAACCAGGCCTTGGCCCATTACATACCGAGTTTGACGGAAGAGGCAATGCCATCACAACGATGTTTGTTTCTTCAGAAATTGTAAGATGGAATATTAAAGACTTAAAAGTGATTGACAGGCAACCTACCTTTTACTCACCGGGCCATTTATCCATACCTGGTGGAGATACCAGGAAGCCCAATGGTAAATATGTAATTGTTTATAATAAAATAACCAAAGACAGGTATTTGCCAACGGGCCCTGAACTGGCGCAAGCTGCACAGTTGTTTGATATCTCCGGGGATAAAATGAAACTCCTTCTCGACTTTCCAACAGTAGGCGAGCCGCACTACGGCCAGGCCGTTGAAGCTTCTTTGATAAGAGATAAGTCAGTTAAGTTTTTTGATATAAATAAAAATGAAAATCCTTACGTTGCCAAAGGCGAAAAAGAAGCTAAAGTGGTAAGAACCGGTAAACGCGTGGATGTGTACATAACCCAAATACGTTCGCATTTTGTGCCTGATAATATTGAAGGAATTAAGGTGGGCGATGATGTTTACTGGCATGTAACTAACCTGGAACAGGATTGGGATGTGCCTCATGGGTTTGCCATCAAATCTGCACCCAATCTTGCAGAATTATTGGTAATGCCGGGTGAAACACAAACAATCAAATGGAGTCCTCAGACAACAGGTATGTTTCCATTCTACTGTACTGATTTTTGCAGTGCACTTCACCAGGAGATGCAAGGCTACGTTAGAGTTTCAGCCGGTAACAGCAATGTACCGATTACTTATACTACCGGTACGAATGTGCCTGACTCATCTAATACGCCACCGTTGCTTACTCAATAAAATAAAATAGAGCAGCGGCTTTACCGCTGCTCTATTCATTTTCATTTTTTATATACCATGAAAAAAAAATCGTCTATACATAAAATAAATCGCCTATTGCTTATTGCCGGTGCAGTAGTTCTATTTATTGTTATGGTTGTGCCCATGTGGCGAATTGATTTGCAAGCGCCGCAATATCCCGAGGGATTGCAATTGTTTATATATCCCAATCGCCTGGCGGGTAGTGTAGATATCGTAAACGGATTGAACCATTATATCGGGATGAAACCCTTGCGTACAGAGAATTTTATTGAATTCACTTTACTCCGTCCTATAATTTTTGGTTTTGCATTTTTGCTTTTATTAACTGCTTTTATTAACAAGCGCGGAATGCTTAATACTGTGTTTGTTTTATTTGTTTTGTTTGGCATTATTGCTATGATAGATTTTTGGAAATGGGAATATAATTATGGCCATAACCTTAATCCAGATGCGCCGATTATTGTTCCGGGAATGGCGTATCAGCCACCGCTGATAGGGTTTAAACAGCTACTGAATTTTGGTGCATACTCTATTCCGGCCATTGGCGGATTGTTATTTGCAGGAGTTGGTTTAATGCTCTTGGTGATGACGGTTGTAGAATATAGACTGCATAAAAAAGTCGCTTCAATGTCACGAATGGCTGTGGCGGCGATCCTTGCACCACTTCTATTTTTTGTAGCTTCCTGCAATACAGAACCTAAACCAATTACTGTTGGCAAAGATGTTTGCAGCTATTGTAAAATGCCGGTGAGCGATAATCGCTTTGGCGCGGAAGTAATAACAACTAAAGGCAAAATTTATAAGTTTGATGATTCGCATTGCATACTTTCCTTTTTGCATGATGCAAAGTTTCAAAGCGAAAAAAATTATGCAATTTATTTTGTCGATTTTTCAGGAGACCATTCTTTGATTCCTGTATCTAAATCTTTATTTCTAAAAAGTCAGGCGCTTAGAAGCCCAATGAACGGGAATATTGCAGCCTTTAATAATGCAGATAGTTTACAAATGGCCTTTGATAAATATGCCGGCGGTAAACTTAACTGGAATGAAGTCTATAAACCATGAAGAGATTTATTATAATAGCCGGTTTTTTTATGCTGCCTCAAAGCATGCTTTTAGCCCACGTATATATAGTTAAAAAAAATACGGCAATCAGTTCTGTACAGGGCGCTATCAATATGGCTCATGCGGGAGATACCGTAATAGTAATGAGCGGCACTTATGCAGAAAATAATATTGTTATCAATAAACCTTTAGTGTTAACAGGTAAAGATTATCCGGTATTGGATGGCCGGCACACTTTTGAAATTATTTCTGTTAAAGCAAATAATGTAGTTGTCGAAGGATTTAAAATTGCACATTCTGGTGTATCAAGCTTAAATGATATTGCGGGTATTAAAATATACGAGGCAAAAAATATAGTGATAAGAAATAATGTTTTAAATGATACCTTTTTTGGAATTTACTTACAAAAATCAGTTAATTGTCTTATTGAAAACAATAAACTCACTGCTTATGGCGCTACAGACCAGCAAAGTGGAAATGGTATACATTGCTGGCAAAGCGACAGCCTTCGTATTATCGGTAACACTATTACAGGCCACAGAGATGGAATTTATTTTGAATTCGTTACCAATTCACTTATCTGGAGAAACATTTCCAAATTAAACTCGCGGTATGGTTTACACTTCATGTTTTCGCATAATGATGATTACATAGGCAATGTTTTCAAAAATAACAATGCCGGTGTTTCAGTTATGTTTACGCACGGCGTAAAAATGTTTAATAATATTTTTGAAGATAACTGGGGCGACGGATCTTATGGAATTTTTTTAAAAGAAATAACAGATAGTTATATTTCCGGCAACAAGTTCCTTCGAAATACCACAGGTATTTTTATGGAAGGCGCCAGCAGGGTAATCGTTACAAAAAATGAATTTAGTAAAAATGGATGGGCAGTGAAGATCCAGTCCAGTTGTCTTGATGATACACTTAATTACAATAATTTTTTGGGTAATACTTTTGACATCGCCACCAATGGTTCGCTTGTATTGAGCAATTTTAATTGTAACTATTGGGATAAGTATGAAGGATATGATTTAAACCGCGATGGCAAAGGTGATGTGCCTTACCATCCTGTCAGCATGTTTTCTATGATCGTTACTGAAAACCCAACCGCTATGATTTTATTCAGAAGTGTAATAGCCACCTTATTTGACAAAGTTGAAAAAATTATTCCCGGACTTACTCCGGAAAATTTGATAGATAATTATCCTTGCATGAAACCTTTACATTTATGATTATCGCTAATAATGTTACAAAGAAATTCGGCAAACTGGTTGCACTTAATAATGTGTCTGCTACGTGTAACAGGGGAGAGTGCATTGCCCTGATAGGCCCTAACGCAAGCGGTAAAACCACCTTAGTTAAAAGTATTCTTGGCATGGTAGTGCCCAACAGCGGTTTCATCACCTTTAATGGCAAGAATATTTTGCATGATTGGCTTTACAGGAAGCAAATAGGTTACATGCCTCAAATAGGCCGTTATCCTGAAAATATGACAATAGGCCAGGTGTTGAGCATGATGAAAGACATCAGGAGCAATAACTATCAGTCAGGCATAGACGAAGATTTAATAAAAGCTTTCAAACTACCGGATTTATTTCAAAAGAGAATGCGAACACTTTCCGGCGGCACCACACAAAAGGTAAGTGCTTCGCTGGCATTTCTTTTCAATCCAGATGTTTTAATATTAGATGAACCTACCGCGGGTTTAGATCCTTTAGCTTCCGAAATTTTGAAAGAAAAAATCACTGCCGAAAAGGAGAAAGGGAAACTCATATTAATCACATCACATATACTAAGCGAACTGGATGGCATTGTTACACACGTTATTTATATGCAGGAAGGAAAAATATTATTTCATAAAAGTATTGATTCACTACGTGAAGATACCGGCGAAGAAAAATTATCAAAATCCATTGCTTCTGTGATGAAAAAAAATAATTAGCATGAAAAAAATTATTAAATATGTAATTACAGATATCCTTAGAAATAAAATTGTAATCGCATACACTCTGCTTTTATTAATTATTTCATTTAGCGTTTTTACCTTGCAGGACAATTCAGATAAAGGCCTCCTGAGCCTGATGAATATCGTTCTAATCATCGTTCCTCTTATTTGCATTATTTTTTCAACTATTTATATTTATAATAGTGCTGAATTTATAGAACTGCTGGTAAGCCAGCCATTGCAACGCAAACATCTTTGGCTAAGCCTTTTTGCAGGAGTGGCTATCGCGTTGACACTTGCATTTTTTATTGGAGCGGGTATTCCGGTTCTTTTATATTCTTTTACACCTGCCGGATTAATATTAATAGGAGTGGGGTTACTGTTAACACTCATTTTTGTGGCAATTGCTTTACTGGCAGCCGTTTACACCAGGGATAAAGCTAAAGGCATTGGCCTGGCGGTTTTAATGTGGCTTTATTTCTCCATCATTTTTGATGGTCTTGTTTTATTCATCCTCTTTCAGTTTGCAGATTATCCTTTAGAAAAACCGATGCTTATATTGAGTGGCCTGAATCCTATTGATATGGGTAGAATATTGATTTTATTGAAAATGGATGTTTCTGCATTAATGGGATATACAGGGGCTGTTTTT
>Ga0207652_10000586_pt1 | contig 36650 bp, 56 predicted proteins | sample KBSC63BmetaG_FD_184334 | JGI IMG/M metagenome (GOLD analysis project Ga0207652, IMG submission 184334) | Corn rhizosphere microbial communities from Kellogg Biological Station, Michigan, USA - KBS C6-3B metaG (SPAdes) (version 2) | ecosystem: Host-associated > Plants > Roots > Rhizosphere ...
TTGTCAGCCGGGACGAAAGCTAGCCTGGCATCAGCGTCACTGATGATTTGCTTGACACGCTCAGTGTCCAGGCCGTATTTCTCGGCTATGGCGTAACCACCGAGTCCGCTGACATGGTCATTGACGATGTCTTGGACGGTGGCTGCTCTTTGGACTTCTACGATTGGTTCATCTGGGTTCATGTGTTCTCCTTAAAGTTTTCCGCTTTTGCGCATCCGCTGGAATATCGCTCCGGCGACACGTTTGCCAGCAGCCTTAGAGCCGTATTCTTTGCCGGCTTTGGCTGCTATCTTACTGAAGTTTTTGCCTGGTTTACCCATATCGGCACCGCTTTTAGCCTTTTTGGCGGCGGCTGATTTGGACATGACCTTTTTCTTTTCGTTATCGTCCATGAGGGCTAGTAGTCGCTTGCTTGGTTTTGCCATATCAGCTCCTAATAGCGGTTATCGGCGCCGTCTAGGCCGTTATTGGTGTCGGCTCCACTTTTATTGTGGATGACCTTCTTAACGGCTACGGCATTCAAAGCCTTGGCGGTGTGAGGATGGACGCGCACTTTGCCGGGAATCGAGCTTTTGCCCATCTGGCGTTGGCCTTTAACGCTTCGTTTTACGTCTTTCATGTTTACTCCTTTTAGTTTGGTGGCGGGATAACGCTCCCGCCAGGCGATAAAGACTAGGCGACAGACTAAGCTGAAGCAGCGGTCTTTATGTTGACCAACCAGTTTGCGTTCAAGGTTTTTGCTGCAAACGCGGCTTTCCAACCAATCGTCATGAACAGGTTTAGAGCGTTGCTCGTGTCCTGGTCGCCGGATTGCTTGATGATCAGACCGTTCGGCAGGCTGTCGAGATCGACAGTACCGAAGGCCTGCTGGCCGTGGATGAAGTTTGAGAACACAGTCACCGTCGAGCTTTCGCTCTTCTGGTTACTGGTGGCTTCCACGAAGCGAACCTGGAATAGTTTTCCAACTTCGTTCTGGAAGATCTGAGACTTGGCGGAATCGCCGTACTCAGAGACGGCCAGCCAGACCGAGTCATTGACTAAGTCGAAGCTGGTGTCGGGACCGATCTTGCCCAAGTAGCTGCCATCCTCGTAAGGCATAGCGTTATTCTTGCGCAGGGTGCGGCGGGCTTTCCTAACTTCCGTAGAAGTCAGCAGGTCGGTGCTGGCGATAGCAGTCAAAGCTGCTCGGCCGGCGCCAAACTGTACGGTTGCTCCCGTGAACAATTCGTCACGGATAAGCTGATCGAGAGTCTCGGCCATGTTCTGAGCCATCAGGTCAGTCTTTTCTTTGGCTTCGCGGTCAATCGACGTTACGAAGAGTAAGTCGGTGATAGCCGATACGTTGCCGTATTGGGCCAAAGTAGCTGTAACCTGGGCGGCAGATGGCTGGACAGTCGAGGGGTTTGTACCTTCAGTCAAAGTAGCGGTCGCTACGGATAGCGGGCTGTATCGGTTGAAGGTAATGGATTTACCACTGTTTGCCGGGAGAGTTTGCTTCTGGGCGCCTTCCCCGTAAACGATAGCGGCGCGGGAGCGCTGCAGGAACCGCTTTTCGAGGTAGGCCAGAAGTTCACCTGACAATGTGGAGGTGGTTGTAGTTGCCATTTTTGTTACCTTTGATTGTTATTGGTTTATGTTTCGGTTGGCTTAGACGTCGTGGCCTTTGGCCCGCAAGTAGGCTTCCTGTTCCGGCAGGGACATGTCTTGAAAAGATTTCTCTACCGGGGTGTCGCTGGTTGGAGTGACGGCCGAGTTGTCCGCTTGGGTAGCTAAGGCAGCATTGGTCTGGGCTTTACCGGATTCCACCGCTTGTCGCCAAGCCTCAACCTCTTCTTTCGCTATATCCGCAAGCCGGGGCGCTTTGGGATTAAGCACCAACTGATTAGGATTTAGCGGGTTTGGTATGAGAGCCTCACGCTGATAGCGACTGACGATTCTTTGCTCAAGCGCCTTACTGGCCGGGTTTCCGTCTTTCAGTTCGTCATAACTATTGGAAATGACGGCCGCGTCTTTTTCGGTCTCGTTGATAAACTCATTGATGACCACGCGGTTAGCTAGTTGCTGGTACTTCAAATCAGCGTTCACCGATGATGCCTGGGCAACCCGCTGCCCCAACTGGTCTAGTTCGGCCGGGTCGATTGACTCTTTGCCTTGGACTAGCTCAGATAGGCGGGGTTGTGGCATCTCCGGAACGGGAGCGCTTGCCTGATCCCTAATCTGCTTTAAATTACTCAGCACATTATCGTAGCCGTCTCGCTTGGATTCGACTTGATCGATGCGCTTGTCCAGTCGTGATGGCTGGGGTTCGGACGGACTTTCTGGTGCTTCGGGGGCAGGCTCATTGATTGGAGCTTGTTCTGCTGGCCCTGCTGGTGCTGGTACGTCTGAAGTGTTTGTTTGAGCAACTGGCGAAGGTTGCGGGCTGCTGTCTTCTGCAGCCGGTTGAACAACAGGTTCAACTGCCGGGGGCGCTGGATTTTCGTCCATAACGTCCTTTCTGATTAGTTTTACGACCTCGTATCGCTCGTGTCGTCGCGTGAGTGTTAAGCACTCAGGTCGCCGGACTATTTTGGCCCGGCAGCCTCAGCTCTCAACTTGCGTATCAGCGGTTTTCCATCTTCGTCGATACCGCATAACTGCATTCCCGGTTCGATAAAGGTAGCGTGTCTGAAAGGGCAGGACTGGCAGATCAACTGCGTACCCTCTTGCCGCCACATGTGTCCTGATAGTGAGGCTTGGGGTAATTGGTTCAAATCAATATAGGCTTCTCCGTTATTTAAGTTTTGCTCGTTCTGCATCAGCTACCGCCTTGGCCGCGTCTTCGACTTTAGTTAGATAGGCTTGCAAGATAGTGGCTACGGTCTGGTGGATGACGAACAGCTTGCCGACTTCTTCTAAGGACAGGTCTTCGGGCTTCTTGATGAACTCACCGGTGCGGAACTTATCGATATCAGCTTTCATATCGGCGGCTAACCGGGAAAAACCTTTATGGAACAGCAGAGACCCAAGCTCTTTTTCCTCATCCTGGGCTACTGATATAGCTTCATCCTGGGCGGCTTGAATAGGCTCGGCATTCAAAGCGAAGTCTTCTGGTGGTAGGGCGCTATTGTCCATTGATAGGTGCTCCTTGCATCGGTGCGTTTACTTGACCCTGGGGAATCTGTGACTGGCCTTGCGGCTGCTGACCGAATAAGTGCTGAGCAACGGCTTGGATGTCCGGGTCTTGAATCTGGGCAAGTTGGTTAGGGTCTATCTGGGCCGGCTGCATCGGCAACTGTGAGCCCTGGTCGCTCATCTTGGTGATGATGGAGTCGGGGTCGTTAATCTTTAAGTTGTAGATATAGGACTTAAAGGCCGCGCCGAAGTTGAACTGGTATTGGTCGTTCTGCAGAAGCTGGTCGATAACTTGTGGGTTGCCCTCTAAATAAAGTGATATGACTTGTCCGAGCCCTTCGACTTGACCCTCTTCGTCATCACGCATCGTCGAGGAGGCATCGACTATGAATTTGTAATTACCCTTGATCAGGGATTTGGCGATAGTCAGTTTGGCGGATTTACCCATTACTTTCATGAAGTCCGGTGCGTCATCCTTATCGTCGGAGAACTGTTGGGTTATCTGCTCGACATCCGAATCAAACACATGGAAGTTGATGGGTTTCTCCTGGTTCTCGGCTAAGAGATTAATCATGCCTTCCAATAGGTCTTCGATGGTCTTTTCTAGCTGGAATCTATCCCAGTTGTCCCTGGCACTCTCCCGGTCCTGCTGCTGCTCGATTGCCTGGGGTGTCTTACCGAAGGCCGGATTAGAGGCTATCCGTTGTGGTGTCGTTGTGTCGGTCGAGCCGAATTGGTTGGCTAGCGAGGTCGACAAGAAACCGAAAGTCCCCTGGAAGTTATTAAGGGCGTCGCCGCCGCCGGAGTCATAAGGCATCACGCCCTGAGGGTCTTTCATCAGCCAGCGAGCACCGGCTTCCATCTTGATAGAACTCATGGTGACGTTAGACGGGTCGATTTTCAGCGGTTTGAAGATTGATAATTTAACACCGTCCAAGTAGAGGTTGATTAGCGAGTCTTTAGCTTTTTGCAGGGTGATACCCCGCTCGAAGTCTCCCAATCCCCAGATTGAATCGATTAATGGGAAGCACTGGCGCATAACCACTGGGATGCGGCCATTCTTATGCGGATTGGCAATCGACCGTAGAATCCCGCAGTCCTTATAATCCGGAGCAAATGTTATCCACTTGCCGCTGGTTCCTTTTTCATACTTGGTAACTATCTCTACCCTGGCGGCCGAGCCTTTATCGCCGTAAGGCCTGCCGAAAGTTCTAATATTCTCGATGGCTGATTTGCGTGAGGAATCTATATCCCTTGACGGGACAGAACCTTTTTTGGCGGCGTCAATCAGCTCCTGGACATTCTTGGTATTCCAGGAGGTTTTAGATTTCTTAGCGATGCCCTCTAGATATGAGATAGAGACGATGGTGCTAATCATCACCCAGTCACAATCCCTTATGGAGTTCTTGCCGGGCTGAGGATAGAAGTTTCGCGGTGCAATCAGCCAGAAGTCCGGGCCGATATATTCATCGTCTATGCGATAGTCATAAAGGATCGGGCAAGCACCGTATACTGACGAGTAAACACCGCTCATCCGCAGTTTAGTCAGCGAGTCCATCTGTGAGTTAGCGTTGGGCAGGATGTACTTGTTCAGTACCAGATTCATCAAGGTAGCTGATTTATCATCATCGGCTGACAGCGAATAAATCGTGCCGGTCGGCAGTTGGGCGGCGACACGGGCCTGTCTCTCGAAGGCCAAGGTCGATAAATGCCCGTCTGTGACATGGCTGCGGGTGGATTTCTGGGAATATGAATCAGCCGCCCGGTTAATCAGCAGGCGTTCCCGGTCAGACCAGTTGGATTGAATCGGCCTAAGGGCGTCCCAGGCGGCTTGTTTCTGGCTTATGAGTTCGTCAATAGAGCCGTCGATATTGGCGGCCGCAGTATCATAACTGCTGTCTTCGCTATAACTGGATTGTTTGGGCTTGCGAGCCAACGTCGATACTCCTGGGTAGGATTTATCGACTCGGTTGGCCTCGTCGTTCTTGTCTTTATTATAACATAATGACGAAAGCCGCCTCCACCTTGCGGCTTCAGCGGCTTCCGAGAGAGAGTCTCTTCAGCCGTCTATCCCGCGCGAGACAAACAGCCCCTAAAACTCCCCCAGCGATCCGGGTCATTACTTATATTATACACTACGCTTATTTTAGAGTTTTTTGAAGTCCTGAACCTGCATCTGTTCCGCATTTCCATTCTTATCGATGGTGATAGTGAATCCAAGCGAAGTCGGCCGGTTAGTCTGTCTGGCGACCTCACAGGTGCCTTTGAAGAGCTTTAGGATGTCCGAGGCGGCCGAGACGTTGGGTTCTATGTCTGAGTACTTGATGCTCTGGACTTTGACCACGTCGGTATTGGAATAAGCCCCGACGTGTTTCTTGATATGGAGTTGAAGCTGTCCGAAGTCGGACAGACCATCTAATTGGGCGGCTACCATCTCCAATATGCGAGTTTTATCGTTCATATCTCATTCCATATCCTTTCCATAACCGGGTCTTTAGCATAAAGCTGCCAGTTTTGGGTTTGTTCGGGTGATTCGGTCTGATAAAGTTGCCAAGCTCCAGCCAGCGACATAATCAAGTCGTCGTGGGCTCCTGATTCGGCTTGGGCTTTCCAAGACGATGAGGTTTGAGCCACAATGAAGCTAAACATCTCGTTGATGGTTGGACGGTCGTAGAGTGTAAGTATTCGGCTATCAATAGCCTCTTTAAGCATCGAGAGCATCGCAGGACGCGTAGCCGTTGAAGTTGTCCAGCCGAGCTTAGAGGTGCTTTGAGTCGTACTCGTACTGCCGATGTTATTCTTCTCCTGGTAAATCGAGTATTTACCCAATCGGTTAAGCGTCGCCAGACGTTCCAGCTCATAAACTCCTCCGTTATTTCTTTCAAATGCTATTACTGGTTTGACGTGCGTCTGGTCATAAATACGTTCTAGTTCATGATGTATGAGTGGTGTCATCTCGGTAGCGATAGTCTTAGAGTGGTAAACAATAGGAACATCTAGTTTGGTCTTTGATAAGAATTGAGCAGCGCAGTAATCAAGCCCTCCGGCCGCGGTATCAGCGAAGACGCAGAAAAATTCACCTATCTCAGGTTGACGGTATCTTCTAAAACTCATTCCGGAATCTGCTCTACCAGAGGTTTAAGCCACGCCCCGCAGAAATCGCAGGCTCCGTGTTCATCGAATAACAACAGGCAAGCCGGGCAGCGCCAAGCGATGATTACCGGTTCTTCATCTACCATCTTGCCTCTTTAACTCAGCCCTTAGAAATTCAATCTCAGCTATTAATAACTCGATGGCTTCGGTCAGACAGAAGATGTAGGTATATTGGTCTAGTGCTTCGGCTGATATCTCCTTAGCTAATTGGCGGATGGGCATTTCCCATAACTTGCCGCCATGTTCTTCGACTCCCTTGGGATATTTAATATCCAGGTCTTTGATGAACTTGTCTTTGATTCGCAGCATATGGGCTAGGTGTTCGGGGGTCATTTCAGCCATGTTTCTTCCTCAGCGTTTATGGCGCGATCATCGACGTAGTGAATCGCAAGATATTTTCCCAAGATGATGCCGTTATACGGTATGCCGTGTTCCTGTAACCAGCGTTCTAATTGCTTAAAATCACTCCACGGCCGGGCGGAATGGATGATAATGTCATGTCCGGCCTCGTGGACTTCTTCTAACTTGTCGATGTTCTCATGGATGGGTTGTCCGATTCCCGGCTCCGGCCAGATTTCCTCGGCGATTGTATTGTCGAAGTCGATGGCGTAGGGGAGTTTTAAGACCTCGTTAGACATGGGCTAGCTCCTTAACATCTTTAACTGATTCAAGGTAATAGCGCATAGCATCTTGGTCGAAGTAGGTATCGCCAGAGGTGATAAAGGCTTCTTCTGGTGTCATGGGATACTCCTGCGGGCCAAGGCGGCCTAAGTCATTCCGCTTTTTTGCTATATACTCCTGCGAGTATTCCCATAGTGGTGAGTAGAATAACGCGGCGAAGTTATTGCTCCCTAGGACGGCTTCATCCCAGGTTGATTTATAGCTATTGAATCCGTTTGCGGTGGTCTCAAGTATCTTATGGGCTTTAGGCAGACAAGCTTCGCCTACGCCAGCCATAAGCTGTAGGAGATCTGCAAGCGAAACCTCAGTCAAGTGTAGGAATGTTATGTCATCGCCACGACCGAACGATGTGTTTCCGAATGTCCCAACCTGTAATATGTTCTGGTAATAGTCATAACCACCGTCGGCATTATTTACTTTGCCCTCTAGGGCCATTGTATTTTTAGAGTTATACTTTAGATTAACTTTTACTTTATTAATCTGTTCATAGGATTTGATGTAATACTTAGCTCTAGCAAGCTGCTTCTCTGATGCGCCTTGCTCAAAGGACATTGATACGCACTTTTCGTTCCGGCCAGTCAAGAATTTAGTTGTGCCTATCCCTAAAGCATCTGACGAGAAACCCATTTTCCTAGCCTTCAGAACTAATATGTCTAAGTAAAATTGCAGATGCCAGTTCAAACTGTGTTGAGCTGGATTAACCTTAAACATAACCGGCTCCTGCTCTTTGTTCACGATTTTGAAGTTATCGCCCATAAAATCTTCGTATCCCTGAGCATTAAAGCCAGTATCAACCGTTGGAGGTTTATTCATTAAAGGATTCGGGTATTTTGATAAATCAAATGTCATATTTATCTTTCTGATCCTGAATTACCTGTACGAAGTTAAATGTATTGCCCTGTACGTCTTGATTGACTCCTAGAAGCTTCAGGGCGCGGTCTGATGCTTTTAGCTGAGTTCCCAGGTCTTCGGTTACTTCCCCAGTGAACTCATTAAACTTGACGGCTTTTAATCCTTTACCGATTGGAGCTATGGCAGAATCAAGGGTGATGTCGTGTTTTTGGAGTATTGGTTCTAGCTTTTCAACTATCTGAGGTTTTCTTAAGTTTTCACTCGCTATTACTGCGGCGGTATTCTCGTCTTTAGTATCGTAGGCTTCAAGTGCTGCTTTAGTTCCAGATTTGCCTTTTGCTACGCCTTCTACGAACTTCTTTTGCTTTAGCGTTAATTTAGGCTTGCTCATGCTTTAGTCTTTTCCCTGAAGAACATTCGCCTATATTCATAATCGGAGTATTTAGTGCCGGGCGGTTTAGCTTTCTTTGGCGCGCCATATTTATCGATGATGGATTGATGGGTAGTCTCGGATTCCAGGACATACTCTTCATAGGTCTTAGGTGCGTCATAAATGATGTGACAGAATTCATCACGCTCGCTGTTTCGCGGCTTACCGCATTGTTCACAGATAGATTGCCCATTGCTCATCTTGTTAGAGGTCTATCACCCGAGAGGAAGCCCGCGTTTGTTTGTTTTAAGGTGGAGAAGAAAGTGAGGTGTACTACAGATGAAAAGTTCGCTTCAGCGGGCTTATCCTAAAGGAACCCGTATTTCAGGGTTCAAGGAACTAAGCTTCTCCGGGCTGCGAGGCTACCGGCGAGCTTCCTTCCAGGTGATAGGTTCCTTCTGAGCAAGACTCTATAGAATAAAGTTTGAAAACACAAGCACTTTTATGTTCTAGTATTTTATTGTCCGCTACTGATCCTTAGACTTATCTGCTGGGGATTTAAGTTCAATTTCCACAAAGCTTTTGCCATATGCATCTAAAGGTATTTTAAGTTTCTGTCTGGGTGCAATGTCCTGTGGCTCCCAGGTTTTATCATATTGGTCATATCCCTTCGGAGTCCATAATCTAGTTTTAACTCGTAATTGGACCTTTCTTTTTACTTCATCTTGGATGTGCTGGGTGATGGCGGCTTCTAGGTTGTTATAGAACTTCGTCGTGGGGTAGATACCAAGGTCGCCGGGATTGTCCAGCATCTCGCTAGTGTGTTTGACGATTAAAGTTCTGAGCCAATCATCACTCGGCTGTGGGGTGTTAGACATTACTTGGCTCCACATCTAATGAACCGCACCAGTAACAGTCCATATTAGGGTGTCTGCTGGGGTTAACTCTGCCGCAAGCATTACAGATTATTCTAGTCATTGTTTTGCTCCTCGCTTTTATTGTAAGCTTGGTCAATTAGCTTCAGGTATTTCTTAGCGTAGTTTTCGGGTAGGCCGAGCCAGCGGCGAATCTTCTCAATCATCTTTACCTGTCTCCTTGTTAGATTGGGCGTGGGCTTTACAGTAAAGCAAAATCCCCGGCCAGTAGTTTATGCAGCCACAGGGATAACAGTTTGACGGTCTAATCATCTTCGCTTCCTTCCTGAGATGTAGGGGCGGCTTCAATAGGTTTTTCTTTATATGCTTGACGCCAGCTTTTCTTACGCAATCTCCACAGCTTAACTAGCTTGGCCGGGATAATGATGTGCGGTAATCCCCACCACCTGCTTTGATTTGAATTAAGCCGTCCGGTTAGAAACGCACAGTCGTAATATTCCCAGCCGCCAGGCATCCACTTAGGATAGCTTTGCCAGCCGCTATGCAGGGGAAAATGAAATCCAATAAACCTAGAGCCTTGCTTATCTCCGAAATAAATAGTAAAGTCCCGCCAACTCAATTCATCGTCTCTCTTAATTCGTATCATTTCTTCAACCTCTTTATCTCGGCATTCCTGAATCTTACATCGATACAATGATTCGTGTGACTGGCGTGACGTTGATGAACTTGTGTTGGTAGCCCCTCCAATAGCTCTATCTGGGCTTCGGTATTACTGGCTGATATGAGGGCTTCTGCGAACTCCATGATTTCAACTTTTAATTTTTCGGGGTCGGCGGTTTTAAGCTTCATTTCGTTTAAGCTCGCCCCTACTAGTCTTTCAAACTGCTGTATAGGCGTTTCGCCATTTGACTGCTGGTTATCGGTACTCACGACTCAATCTCCTTAGCTTGTTTATCTAATTCGTCCAGAATTTCATCAATATATTCATCGGTGGCGTTATCGTAATCGTGGCTATTGCCAGCTCTGTGAGCTTTTAAGAGAGCTTCCTTGCGGTCTTTGATGGATTGTTGGGCGAATAGGGCAAGTAATTTATCAATCTGTGATTTAGAAAGAACCACCCGGCCATACTCGTAGCTCCAGTCTCTAAGGTCGCCATCCTTATCAATATCAGAGACATCAAAACCAAGTTCTTCTATTAGCTTATTCCGCAATTTATCTTCCATCTTTGGTGTCCTTTGTGGGGCAGACCAAGTGCTTCACTTTGCCGCCTTTTTTCAATTCATAGCCGTAATCTTCAAACGGCCACAGATTTATTAGCCCCTTGCATTTAGTACACTTTTTGGGGGCGGCACGTTTCTTCATCTGAGACTTCCAAAATGCTACATTTCCCTCAGTTTTTCTAAGTTCTTTGCCCAGATTCTCGATGTCGTCTCGTAGTTTTCCAGTAAGATCGTTAACTTGCTCCTTTGTTAAGCCCCCTCGCTTAAACAGTGTAAGTGTAATATTCATCGTTCAATCCTCCATTCAGGGTTTAAGGGGTTATAGGTATTGAGGGTCATAGGCTATTCCTTTCATGATTTCGATTGCGACTTGGGGGACGATGGCATTGCCGAGGCTTTTGAGCCTTCTTTCCACTCCTTCTTAATCTCGTCCGATAATTCTAAATATTCAAATATCCAGTTCGGCATTTCGCCGACTATGCTTTTTAAATCACTCATTCGTATTTTCTCCTCTAATAACTTGATGGGCGGTTTTAATGGCGTCTGTCACGCTGGATGGAATCCAAGTACTGTCAGATTGAGTGACCATAATATAATCCAGAACCGCCTCCACGCAGTCTTTTATGGCCTCGGCCTGGGCTTTTGATACCCCACATAAGCGTGCTTTCACAATGTGTAAGTCTTCAATGTTTAGGCGAACTACCTCCCATTTCTTAGACTCTATGGGGATGATAAGCTTTTCTTCGACCGCATCGGGGTGCGGGCCTATCGCTTTCCACTTCTTACCATTTTCATCTATGTAAATCATGATTCCTCCTCTATTAATTCAACTTCGACTTCAACGCCTTCCAGCGCGGCTTGACCGCCTTTTTGGGCTAGTTCATCTAATTTAGTAAGTAGGTCATCGCGGAATTCTGATTGGACGGGGAATTGTTCGTAATTGGTCATATCACCTCCCACTTATAGCTCTTATGAGGTTCACGGATTATTTGCTCTGGCTTGTGGGCTTCCAGCGGGATTGAGTTATCCAGCCAGACTGAGTTCTTCGTCCGCTCGATTAGTTTCTGGTTAATCGGGTCGGCGTAGCGTTTCCAGTCCATCACCTCTTTGGGGACGACAAGTGCCGGCGCCCAGGCTTTCTTAGCTGCTTTGAATTTCATGCTTCCTGCCTTTCACCGAACCGCCTTTGCGCCCGGCTGCCCGGCGGGCTTCCGGTGGCATGTTTTTAAAATTAGTCGGGCTTGATTGGCCGCCTTTCTTGACTAAGGCGTAGAAGCGTTCTGGGTCGCTGAGTTTCAAGGCGGCTAAGCCTTTGGGTTTATCGGTCATTCTAAATTCCTCGCTTGTTCTAGGGTTAATTCACCCGATTTAATTCTGTTAAGAAATGCCACGCGCTCCAGCCAGTCAACCTTTGTGGGGGTAATGGATCGTCTATAAACCAGATCGTAGTGTTCCTGAGCCCAGGTACCAGTGATGAACTTTGAAAATTGCCTAGGATAATCGTGGAAGTACCGGTGGTGTGCGAAGCAGAGGCAAAAGGCATTCCGTAAATCCGTACGTGTAGCTGATCGGCCTCTGGTAACAATGTGCGCGGCCTGTAATTGGGCAGAACACCGCCGCTCGTCGAAGCCTTCGGCTTCACAGTAACCCTGACTTCTGATGATTTCTGAGAATAGGTCATCGGCTTTTCCTGCTCCACCCTTACGCTTTTTTACCGGCATTAGATTTCCTTGCTCTGTTCCGTATGTATTTCTGGCGTTCGGCCTCCGAGGGCTCGGCTAAGAGCTCATCTATCGGCTCGAGTATCTGTGAGGTAAATTCGCGGTCTTCTTCGACCATGTTCTCCAGCTTGACGAAAACCTTGTGTCCTATCCGGGAGAAGTAGAATAGCGGTTTGAGGTTACTCATTTGTATATTCCTTCTCTTCTAGCAAGATGTGGCGGAAAACTCCGGGTTTGACCCGCTGGGTGAGGATGTTATAGCCCTCAGCCCGAAGCTCGTAGACCCTGGCTCCATACCTAAAGCCAACATGTTCGTTCAGCTCATAGTTATAAGCCCCGTATTTACCCCTAGCTTTGAGGATTTTTAAGAGTCTTTGTTTTTGCGTCGGCCGTGTGTGTGCGGTCAACATTTTAACCCTCCTTTTAGAACTTACTTATTAGCTAACTTCTTGGCGACGTGTAACGCCTTATGAGTCTCGCTCATCCGCCTGCGGACTTCTTCGGTTGGCCGCCACAACCCACCGATGCGACCGGCCGTAGAGGCGTGTCCCGCTATCGCAAATCCTTTCTTGACCTTAGCGGCTCCGCCCATCCTTCCAATCCGTCTATAAAAGTCTGAGCCGTATAGATTCTTATTTGTGGCCGCTGTCCGATAACCGCCCTTTGATGTGCCCGACATATATATCTCCTTATTTATTGGCTAAAAAGCGTAAACTTTCCCAGGCTCCGCGTACCGCGATGACGACACAGGAAGCCAGGATACAAAACCGTGAGAACCCAGTCAGATGGGCGGGATTGATGTTCCCCCGCACCATCAGGTAACAGGTGACTGCGACTACCACCAGGGCGGCCGATTCGATTAACCTATCGAGATTGTGCAGCACGGTCTTCGTCTCACCGTTGACCTGTGCTAAACCTTGTTTCACGTTATATCCCATTTCTAAACTCCTTAAATTTACTTAATAGGGCAGGTCGTCTAGTGATATGCCCTCCTTGAGTTGTTTTTCGCTTAACTCCACCACCGGGTCTTCAATGACTTTCGGCTTCTTCGATTCGGCTATCATTTCTTTGCCGGACTCGGTCAAGTCCTTGATGGCTTTGTCTACTTCGTCCATAGTGATGTCGTCAATAGTCTTGCCGAGAACCGATGTGGCCCAGTTGTAGGCATCATCAGCTTCCCAGTTGTTCACGGCCCGCATAGCTCTAAGCGCAATCTCATTCAGATATTTCTTCTGCTTATCAGTTGCCGGACGGGGAGAATTGAATGAATCTTTGACGCCATCCATTTCCTCGGCTGGGGTAGAAGCATATCCAGCTAACTCCGCCACCCAGCCGAAGGCATTACGCAGGGCTTTAGCAGAAGCCCGGGTCTGAGCCATGCTTTTTAGCTGGAATTCCGGCTTGCTGCGCCAATTAGCCTCATCGACTAAGCAGGAAGCTTCGGCCGAAGAGATAACTTCGCCGTGCTGATGGACTGTAGCTTTTGATTCATAACCGTAGAACTTGTTATCCCGCACAATCCGGACGGTGTCATGCGAGCCGACAGTCGCCCCGAAGAACCTCGCCAGTGTCTGCCAGTCGCCGTATTCCAGATATTGTTTGCCGTTTAAGATAACTTTCTTGGGTTTCTGCTCGACCCGCTTCATCAAAGCTTTGGCGGCTTTGTGGGCGTACTCAAGCTGGGCTTCGGGGTCGCCCTCTAATACAAGAGTCTGTTTCTTGGGTTTGGTTAATGCTTTAGTTTCACTCATAATTTCTCCTTAATTCTCCAGCGCACAATATGGGCAGTAGACTCCTAACGGCCGGGAGTGGTCACAGGTTTCCATTGACTGTCTCCTGTAGTGCCTGGATGTAGCGTTTAAAGTCTTCGATAACTAGCTCAACTATGTCTACGTTGTCGCGGTGGCGGCGAGATAATTCGTCCAGGTGCTGCAGCATCGATTCAGCGTGGTCGGTGGCCTGGACTTCGCTAGCCTTCATATTCACCAGCGTGTTTTATAGTCCGGGGCTTCGCCTGGCGAATTGTTCCGGTTGATAATTGTATGACTTCGATCATCTTCTTCTCCTTAGATGATTACGTTTATAGAACCTCTTTTGGTGGGGACTACCCTCCGCTTTTACGGATGTGAGACTCTGGATGGCCTATTCGTCCCCAAAGCTGTCTCCTAGGGTTTATCGCCGCAGTCATGACTTTGGACTTATGACCTTGGGGGCAGCTTTGGAGCGGCAAGCAATCTCCGCATTTGGGGTTTGAGGCGCTTGCCGCCATAACATAAGGTGCTGGGCCTCAACCGGCCCAGGCTAGGCTTCGAGTAAACTCGCACTCCCTGGACCAAAGGGACGAATGCTCGAAGCCAAACCTGGAGAGTTGAGATCAGGCGCATGTGAGGAGGCCAGAGTATCCACTCTGCGGACAGGAGCCTCCCCCTCAGCTGCGCCTGACACTTACCACCAGTTGTGATTGACTCTGAAGATGTAGGCGTTATAGATACTGCCGTATCTCTCCACCGCGTAATTGCGGAACCAGTTATCCTGGCAAGTCCAGTCGCTGTCGCTACAAGGTAGTTTGCTACCGGGACAAGCCTGTCCTAGTCCTCTGCAGCCTAAGTAGTTATATGCGCCTGTGTTACACCCGGATTCCACGGAGTAGATGTAAGCCATTTCTGGGTCACTTCCACAGCCGGTAACGGGTGCTGGTGGTGGAACCGCTGCCACTGGGGCAGGCGGTGTCTCCGTCTGAGTTGCCGTCGCTACCTGCTGATTGGAATCGGCAGGTAAAGATTCTGGTTTCTCAGTTGGCACTGTTTCCACCTTAGCTGCGAGAGCCTTGTGCTTTGGTGGAAAGTTTTTAATGTGCACCGGAGTCGCTTGGGCTAATGCAACTGTGAGTAGCACTAGCAAGCTAAGCTTTATCGCGCTATGGATAAGCTTGCTCCTGTTTAAATTTGGGCATTTTAGAGAGTGCCATCTCTGTAACACTTCGTCAGAACTCCATCTGACTGGCCGAAGAATCAGTGCTGGCGGCGCAACAATGCTGCCGATCGTAGCCGTTATCTCCGGTGGAAGGTGCGATTAGTTACGATTAACTGATCCTGCCTTCCATAAAAACAACCGCTCCGGGTTAGAGAAGCGGTATTATATTTATAAGCCGTGATAGCTCAGTGGTAGAGCACCTCCATGGTAAGGCAGGTGTTTTACCCCTAAGGGTTTATAATAAATGGTCGCTTCTCGGAAAGTTCTGGTTTTGAAAGAACTGTAAATATACTAGCATACTTAGCGAACAATAGCAATAAACATTATGCTTTATTCTTGCTTTTATCCACAGTCTACCCTATAATTATACCTAACGATTAACTGATCCTGCCTTCCCGCTTCTCGGCGGGATTTTTCCTGTCGGGTTTTAACAACCTGGTATACCCGCAAATCGCGGGTTAGTTCTATTTCAGAAATAAGAATTGGATAGATAAGAATATTCAAGAGGGGCGGACCGCTGGGCAATACGGAAGTAAAAGCCTTCAGAAACTACTCATGCAGAGTATGCCGATTATTGTTCGGCCGCCTGCCCCTCTAAGTTAAATTGCTGGGTAAGAATGACAGGGTTTTAGGTAGCACCTAGACAAGGATACTAGTTGGTTGTTCATGGCATTTTCCATGCGCGGCTGTCAGCCCTGTCTTTCCTGCCCAGCAAACTAATGGGGCGAAACTTACAGCTCCATTAGGAAGTAGAAAGGAAGATATATGGTGATGTTCATTTTAGGATTAGTGGCCGGAACCATGCTGACGGCGGGGTTTTGGGCGATTAACCGCTGGTACTGGAAAAGTATGTACCAAGTCGAGGTTGACTACAGCAATAAGCTAAAGAGATTGTTCGGAGTAGAATAGGGTCATGACTAGAGTGTGTTGCGAGTACCATCATCTGCCTGAAACAGTTGATGATTTAGGCGGAAAGGACTGGATATTTTTCTGCGGCATCCATGACTGGAGCAGAAAGGATTTTACTCTCTTCTCACCCTCATGGGCAGAATATCAGAACCGACAGGCATGCTGTCCAAACTGCCCGGAGGTGGCTCGGCAAAATCGCCAGAGAAGCAGAAAGAAGTCCAGTCCACTAAGCTGGCTGTTCTTCAGTCCGAGATATCAACCCATCCATTACAGTTAGTAAGTAAAGGGGCGGAAATCATGGTCCCGAAATCTCGGGACCATCGCCGCCCAATCAGTAAAGAAAGGCGGTCTATGAAAGACGAGTATATTGGGCCGGACACAATCATTGTGCCGATAACAAAGCCCAAGATGACGAAAAAGGAGATGGAGCTGTTCATGAAAGGCTACACGCCTGTCAAAAGACGGTGGCTTAACCTAGACCAGCTTAAAAAGCTCTACCCCGGCACTGAAAGGAAAAGAGGATGACAGACCTAGAATATCAGCAATATAAAGCTTTAGAGCTTGAGTGGATTAGGAAAGCGGCCTAATCAAGCTGGGTGACAGCGAAAGTGACTTAAGTCTGGTGATTAACGCGTACTGACGAGTATCGACTACACCAGACCCGTTAGCAGCCCAGCACCAGACCGTAAGGTCAAACTTATAACGGGGCGGAAGATGGTAAAGGTTTGAATTCACCTGTCTGTCGAGCGTAGCTAGTCCGCCCCTACCAAGCCTTTCCAAGGCACAGCGGTAAGACCACTTGAAGGAGTCCGACAACGTCTCTGACAAGCCTTGCCGCTCCGTTATTCCAACTCTTATTTCTGAGATAGAGCAGCACCGAATAGGTGTCTGTTTTGTTTCAGAGAACCCACACTTTAAATCAACAGGGGCTAAGCTGTTGAGCCACACTCAAGTCTCGTGCATACGGGGTCGGGGATAAAGCAGTGAAACAAGTTCTGCCGATCTGTACAGCGGCAGCTAACGATTGTTAGAAACCTTTGCGGGGTAAAAACCAAAAAGGCTTGTTTCCTAATGCTTAGAAACTTAACAATTCAAAGCCTTCTTTTAAACACTACCAGCCTAAATCTGTGCTCCGGAATCAAGGATAAGGTTTAGAATAGAGGTAAATATGAGAGATAGTAAATTATGGGAACAGGCCTACAAAGAATATAAATCTTCACATAAAGGAAAACACTTAAACAGAAGTGATTGGCAAAAAAAGATATACAGTTTATCCGGTAACTACAATAAGGTTAATCGGGTAAAGATCAAAGATAAGATTAGACCGTCAGTTGCTCAAGTCAGTCGTGAGTTTAATTCTTGGAAAAAAACAGAGGGTTATAAGAAATGGGTTATCAGGCAGTTCTTGAAACAGGGAGGAACATGTTTCTATTGCGATATTCCCCTAAGAGGAATTAAGCAGAACGTTGAGCATATTGTTCCTAGAAGCAAGGGCGGGACGAACGCTAAAAGCAACCTCGTTTTAGCATGTTGGCAATGCAACGAAAAGAAAAGGGCTAATCTTGTTCCTGCTGCACAATTAAAAGCTCACCGCATTCGGAACAAGAAAAAAAGAGGCACCTTTCATCTTCTTAAGGAGGATGAAAATTACATGTCTGATGAGGAGTTCGCCTTCGTTCTAAAAGAACGTTTACGTGAAGACTAAAATACACTAGACCTAGCGAACAATGAGAATATACTAAGAGTCAGTTGTGTAGGTACTTCTTTCGGGATTTCTACTTACTAACCTCTTACCACCGCTTTGTGATGAATAACACGGTAGCGGACTATACGATTCTCTTACTATTAACTTAACCGGGGAAGGAATCCTTAATGCCTCCTACCTCGGCGGAGGAAGGGTTGCCACTTAGCGACAATCTGTTGCTATCGGTAGCTTTTACAGGTTATGCCCGCGACGTTATCGCCTTCCGCAATCAGAGTGCGAAAACTGAGGAGCATCACTTTGTAACGCTAAAATCTCTGGTGGGCTATCTGGGAGATATTCCCGTATCAAGCTTAAGCTTTGAACACATCCGGGACTGGAAACTATCCTTAGAGAAGCGCAATCTCTCCGCCATCACTATCCGGGGCTATCTCATAAAGCTCCGCGTGGTCTTAGGCTACCTTAATTCCAAGGGATATAATGTGTTGCCGCCGGAGCAGATTCCTCTTCCTAAGCGAATTGACACGGTTCCCTCGGTTATAACACCGGAACAAGTCCAGCTTCTTATTAATTCGACACGCAAGGCGAGAAACAAGGCGATTATCTCGATGCTTTATTCCACTGGACTGAGAGTAAGCGAACTCTGCGCCTTAAACCGCATAGATATCCAGGAAAATTACTTCACGGTCATCGGAAAAGGCGGTAAATCCCGCATCTGCTTCATCGATAAACGCACCAGGAGGCTTCTGGAAAGGTATTTAGCTAAAAGATGCGATAACGACCCCGCTTTGTTCATTTCGCCCTTAATAGGGGCTAGAATCACGCCAGGCGGTGTCCAGGAACTGTTCAAGTACGCCCGCAAGAAAGCTGGGTTTGATTTCCCGGTCCACCCACATACTTTGAGACATTCCTTCGCCACCAATATGATGATTAACGGCATTGATTTATACCAGTTGTCTAAACTGATGGGTCATTCTTCAATTCAAACCACAAGCGTATATCTCCATTTAAACGATAAACACCTTGCCGAAGACTATAAGAAGTACCATTCCGTATAAATGAAAGACCGCCCCGTAGTGTACTAAAGGGCGGCCGTCCACGAGGTTCCACTGACGTTACCATCAGAGAACGTATATATTCTAGCAGATGTGAATATTCATAAACTTAGCTTGTTAAGTATTTTACAGATATACGTGAGCGGACTCTATAGGGTTGTCTAACATCAGCCGGGATAAAGTAGGCGGTAGTGTGAGGCCCGCTTACTCCCGGCTCCAAAGGAGGGGTTATGGTTTATAAACCTAAATATTACATGAACGCTAATAGACAGGTCAGGAAAGTCAGGTATATCGGCCCGCAGCTTAAATTATTCGACGATGAGTATGATTCGCGGATGGCCGATTGGAACCCTTATCCGGGTTATCTGAGGCGATTTCTGGCACCGCCGGTCGTGACTGATACTTCCTAAGCTTCGTAAAGCTTGCCGTTGTAGAAAGATTTGTAGCCGTCATGAGGATTAGTGAACACTTCTCGTAGCTGGAAGGGCTGATCCCCTTCTAAATAATCTACTATGCCGAAACTCTGGACCCAGTTCATGACCGCCGGGTCGGGATAACCGGCGTTGTCGTATGACGACATCCAGGAAGGGATTGGACCGTCCACCCGGCCCATCATGCCTATCATATAGTGGTAAATCGTCCTGATACCGATGGGTGTTTCCAATACTTCCGGCCGGGGGTGATTAGACGAATGCCCATCAAACCCGATTGTCGAGACTAATTTACGGCCTAGCGAGCGTTTATTATTACCTTTGTGTTCGATTCCCAGTCGGCCGTTGACTTCAGCTCTCGCTAGCTCGCCTTTGAGATACGCTACGTTGCGGTCTTTTAGATTCAGCATATATGGAACTGATAAAACAGGCTCGTCCTCTCCCGGTCTGATAAGTTTCAGCAGTTCGGCGATCTGCGGGCTGATTCGTCTCATCTTGGTGGGGCGTGAGTCATGATTACCTGGAACCCAGACAATCTCTGCGGAAGGGCAGTCTTTTATAAGCGTGTCTAAGAACTCTGATACCCGGTTTAAGGTGGGATTAAGAGTATCGACGAAACTTGCCAGTTGTTCCCAGCGGGAGAAGAATGGGAAGTCGAACACATCCCCTCCAAGGATAATCTTATCGGGTTGTAAGTCTTTAGCTACCTGATGGAAGATTGAGAGGGCATTGTCATCATGGGTGGGGATAAGCTCGCCGTCCGGCATCCTAAGATATCCGAAGTGGGTGTCCCCGGCGATAAGAGCCTGCCTGGGAGCATCGGGTCCTTTTAACTTCTCTATGCGGGTGGCTTTGATTGAGGGTGCCTTGATAGGCGTGATATCTCTCAGGGCTTGGATCAAAGCTTCCTGCTCGGAGTCGAACTTGACCTCGAACTTCGTACCCTTTAGATCGTGAATCTCAGCTTCACCGTCAGCGTTCTTGGTCAGCGATTGCCAATCGGAGAAACGGGCTTTAGTCAGTCCGCCGTGTTCATCCAAGGCTTCTTGTAATTGCTGATGATAAGCATAGTGTTCTTCGGGGACGGAGAGGCGGACCATTTTACGCACCGCACTTTTTCCTAGACCGGACTGCGCCCGGTCCCGGCGTTCAGCGGAGCGCGCACGTTCAATTTCCGGCCCTTCGTATGGCTGGCTTCTTTCCGGTTTGCTCACTTTGCCCCTCCGTTCTAATTCTCTGTATTTGTTTGCGACGCGCCGTATAACGTGACGCTCCATATAGTCGTAGATGACATAAAGCTCGAAATTGGTGAGTTCGAGCAGGTTGCACAGGTCGTCATCTTCCCACTTGTTGACGTACATATAGTTCCTTTACTCATTATTAGAACCTTGCCGGTATTCCCGGATATTAAAGTCTTTGTGAGCGCAGGCGTGATAGAACCACTCCAGCACCTCATCATCATCAACCACGTATTCGCAGGAGTCATTGACCCGCTCATCATGAACATAAATCGTGTTGACGCACTCTTTCATTGCCCGATAAGCAATGACCCGCAGGCCGTTGTTGTAGCGTTCCATTAGGTCGACTTTATTGGCCTGTTCAGATAGCATCAGCTCTAGTTCGTCTCTCTGGTCTTCGGTGTATCTGATTAATTCCATCTGACTCACCCCAAAAGCTCCGTCAAGCCATCTTCTAAATCAGTGGTATTAACTTCCGTCCACATCTCCAGCTCCTTATCATTAGGCTGTTCACGCTCGATGACCGCCGGATTCCAGCCCATCAGCTCGCGGAAGCTGTGGTCGGTGTGGTGCTCTAAATCGTTGACCGGCAGCCGCAGCAGGCCGTGTTTGTTATAGGTTATGGAATAACCGGCCATCCAGCGGGCTAATTCCGGATTGTTAAACACTCTTAGGGTTTGTTCTTCACCATCTTCTTCTATATCCACGGCGATGTAGTCCACCTCTTGCTGGGTGCGGAACAAAGCGATGGCGCAATTGCCGATAAACAAACTTAAATCCCGACCGGCGACGGTCACTTCAAAAGTTTTTTTCTCGATTTCACCCATATCGCCACTCCATTAATGTTTGGTCGAGTTCGGTCTCAGGTATCCGCTCATCGCTGGTCAGCGTATCGAGTACGTCGTGGTCACAGCGGGGGGCGATTACGGTGTTGTTATCGTGGTAGATAACTTTCTTAAGCTTGCGTAAGTAGGCTGTACTTTCACGTTGTAGCCGGGCGGCTTTGAGTAGCCGCCGCGGCCGCAGATGATGTTCGGTCAGTTGTAATAGCTCGCAGTCGGGAGCGTATTTGCATGTCTCCCGCTTCCTTTCGTCACATCGTGGGAAAGGCGAGCGTTCCATATTTAGCTCCGCTTCTTCAGGTAGTAAGCCTTAAGGGCGGCGAGGAATGTAGCCACAAAAGCCACGACTACAACCTTTACATCGGCTGTGGAGTGGACGGTTAGGAGGCCAGCTACCAAACCACCGGCGGTTACCTGCCAGGCGGTGTGCAGAGCCGGCACCTGAGCGTCCAAGAACGTGAACAGGGCGGCTTCAGCTTGTCGAGCTAGGGTTTTTAATCTTTCCATTGGGGTTATCCTTCCTTGTTATGTCTTCGTAGTAAAGTTGATAGTCGATACTCAAAGCGGATGACTACGCGCCTTTCGTGATACTGTCTGGGCTGGTCATCTCTACCCCTTTCCTAAGAACCTTAGTAATGCTTGCCAGAAACCGTCTTTAGTTACGGTGACGGAATCCGGGTCGGATGGTGCTGGTGAAGGTATGGTCGCCTGGTCTCTGACGGCGGTTAGCTGCGCAGTCAGCTTCAGATTGGCGGCGGTCAGGGAATCCACTTTGTCTGACTCCTGGGCAACACGGGTGCGGTAATCTATCGCTTCTTGGGAGAAGTACATACTCTTAAACAGCTCGGCGGCGTCCCAGCCTGTGAATTGGCTAAGCTCATCGTCCCTTGGGGCGCGTCCGCAGGTCGAATCGAATACCCATGACACATAATCTTTATCGGCTTTCATAAAACCTCCTATTACTTGTCCTACGCTTACGTTTATCTCTGATAGATGGCAGTAGGTATCATTCCATCCGTCAGCGGTCTGAATCGTTATGAACTTGCCGAAACTTCCGTCACCTTGGGTTCCCTCAGGGTCGATATTAGTCACGGTTCCCGGCGCAAAAGCGTTCTGGGGCTTTCTGGTATTGGCGTAGTCGTTCTGCCATTCCTGGACGTGAAGATGAGGCCCGGAAACCATCCCTGTGGCTCCGGTCAATCCTATGGTCACGCCGTCGATTACTACAGGCGTACCAGTGGGGCAAGGCCGGTCATCTCCCCGGTGAGGATGGGTTGCTGAGTATGGAGCATCAGTAGCCCCGTAAGGGAAATTGATTGCGTAGCCCGAAGCGGTCATTTAACTACTCCGCCTAGAGCTTGGCCGATGGCGATTAAAGCGGCAGCTAAGGCAACCGCAATCCATACCCACTTGTTCCACTCGACTTTTGGGTTTGAGCTTGTCTGCGCCTCTTGGTATTCCTTGATTCCTTTAGCCACAGCCTCAGCGGTTTCCAAAGCTTTAACCCTTCCGTTAGTTAGCCGGACTTGTTCTTCGACGGCTCCAAGCCGGTTCTGGACTTCGGCATGATTCGCCACCTGCGCCGTTTGGACGGCGGTTATCAGGTTGCGGATATCGGTGAGGGTGGGGGCTTTGGTGGACATCAATCTACGCCTTCGTGCCTATGGCTATCCATGAATAGGCATACCAGTTAGTTCCAAGACTCCCGGCGTCCTTCTCAGCGATAGAGACGACAAACTGGGAAGTAGTAATCGCACTGGTGGTGATTATCTCCGTACCTGCGGAGGTGCTGCCGTTAATAGTGGACGGGTCAGTAGTTTTGAAACCGTTATGCGTGGCATAAACACCCAGAATAGTGTCGAAAGTGACCGGGAAGGAGATGGTCTTATCTACCCGCGAGGTTGAAGTTCCTTGTGAGCGATCCCAGCCGGTTTGAATGATTAAGTTTCCGACGTAAGTCGTTGTTGATTTCTGTAAATTGGGGATTAGGTTGCTTAGCCGGAGAAGCCCGCTAGCCTTGCCTGATAGGCTCAGCCCGATATTCGTATCGTCACCAGTTGCCGAAATCTGGGGTGAACCCCCGGTGGCAGCATTGGTTACGGTTACCTCATTGACGGCCGATGAAGTAGCTGGAGTCTTTATCACTTCGTTCCCATTGGAGTCATTTATCGAAGTTGTAATCTGGGGAGCTGTCGCTTTGAGCAAGCCAGATCCGAACGTCTTAGCCCCAGTAAAAGTTTGGGAGCCAGCCAATAAGCTGACTATGGTGTTATTGTGGGTTCCGTCCTGGTTGTGCTCGACTAGCAGCCCGTCAACGATGTCGTTTATAGTCCGCTGGTCTACTACCTGCTCCACCACAGCTCCAGTGGAGTGAGCTTGGGCGGTGGAGTTACCTACGCCCCTGACTAAGTTAGTCACATTCGAGCCAGACACCGTGCCGACAACATATTCCCGAAGAGTCGGTGTAGCTGTGCCAGAAGAGTTGACCCTATCTATTACGAATACCGTGCCGGTGTCGGTCGGAAGGTTAGTAGTCGAGGAGAGCGACATAGAACTGTCGGAAGACCCGACAATCGCCCCAGAGAGAGTGGTAGAGAAGTTATTTGTGAGTTTTTTGAATTTATCTGTGTTGGAGGCAGCCATGATTTTCCTTATTTTTTCGTATAAAAAAAGCCACCTGTTTCAAGGTGGCATTCGCTTAGTAACGAGTAGCCTACGGCGCCGGCCGTATTACTTATATTATAACAGATTACTTGCGCCAGGATGATGGGTCGCCCGATGGTAGGATATTGCCGACAATCCCGACTTCTAGTAGGGTAAACGAGGCATTGACATCAGATGAGGTGATGTTCCACTCCAGGTTATTTAAAGGCTTGTTTATATATAAGACTTTCTTAACCGAGGCCTGGGAATAGGTAGACGGTGAATTGTTGGAGTTCCCGACCTCGAAGTTGCCGACTAAATCCGATCCCACTCCCGCATTGGATGTGGTATCGGTAATCGAAATGGATTTAAGCGACGATAGGTTCTTATTAACCGCCGTTCCGGATACTGTCAGGGAAAGGTTGCCCTTCGGCCTGCCCAGCTCAAAGTAAACCTTTTCGACCCAGGCGAACTCAAAGTGGTTCTTGTCCCAGGATATTAATCCGGATTTTAGGTTTATTGGGGTCGCAACTCCGGAGTCGCCTACGAAATTCTCGGAGAACTCAATCAGTTTTGTCCCGGTTATCGGTATGGCGAGTAGGTGAACTATTCCGTCTGAAGACGTATACTCCAGGAACTGCTTAACCCCGATGTTCCAGTACATGCACCAGGCTTGGCGCTCCAGGTCGAGAACCCATATCTGGTTATTGGTCGAGCTTCCATAAGGAACACTCCAGAATATCCGGCCATAGTAATAAATCCCGGCGATTGAGGAGGCCGCGGAATTTGAGATTCCCTTAACAGATGGTCTTATCGCCGTGGAAACCTCCGAAGTTACCAGCACGTTAAGTATCTGCTGGGCTGAGCCGATTGACTGAAAGCCTTTTATTGATGGGTAAAAGACGTTGTTGTTGGCTTGGACAACCCCCCTGGGTGAAGTCGTGCCGATGGTTCCCTGTGATAGAGCTGAAGGAATGACGATAGTCAAGGTATCAACGGTCAAGGTTGTGAGAGGTATGAACCAAACTGAACCGCCACCGGTCGGTGAGGAGGTCAGAGCAATGACTTCCTGGTTGCCCTTGCCGTCACGAAAATGTTGCAAGGCGACAGGTTTCTCGTCCCCGCCGAGGTTCAAATCTATATATCCGCCACCGTAGAACGGGTTGAACGAACCCAAGTACTGCCCAGTCCCGGTCCAGTAAATCCGATAAGGAACAGCGGGGTTGCCAGTCCCCCAAATACGGTTGCCAGATTCAATTAAGGTGGTCATGGGCGGTCCGGCGGTGCCGTCTGTCGAAGGTGCGGCCTGGTAGGGGTTAGGGGTTGTCTGCCCGTAATCCGAGTAGGAGTTTACCGAAGTGGAGTCAATGAATATTTCCTGGCCGGTAGTGTCGGAGTAGTAGATATTATATGAGTCCGCACCTGTTACGGCAGTCCAGGATAGATCGATATGCTCCGTGAAATCCGTTTTCCAAGCGTCACGTTGCTTATTGACTGTAATAGTAGCTTCGGCTGAGGCGGCGGTTTCACCGATGGAGGCTTTGACGGCTGTAATCTTGTAATAGATATTATACGAGCCAGAAGTTAAAACAGTTCGGGCCAGTGTGACCGTTCCGGGTGTCGACAGAGCTGTATATTTAACGATTGTCGGCGTGGTGGTCATGGTCGTCAAGTCGACATAGGAGAGATTGTCCTTACCGTTATTTACATAAAGCCGGGAGTTAATCTGGTTCAGTGTCGCCGTATAACCGGTGGTCCAGGTATTACCGGAGATAGTTGTCCACGATCCCCCGTCTTTGCAGTACTTAATAGCCCCGTTGTCGATGGCGAATAGGTAATTTGTATTGGTGCCGTCGGAGTTATAGACCACGCCCCGGCCGATGCCGTCAATCGGGCCGCTCAGCGAAGCACCGTAGGACTGCGAGCCGTAGCGCACCCGCCAGACCCCATCCTGATCCAGCATCATGTTTACTGATTGGGAGATAGTGTTATTGGGAATCCGGCCTTCGTCTAATAAAGTGTTCGTCCCGCCCTTAAAATCATTGATAATCACCTCAAAGGGCTTGCCGTCTTTCTGGTCGAATACCGGCGGTTTTCTAACCGGCATGTTAGAGTCCTAAGCTGGCGTTATTTCGTATAAGGTCGAGGTCTTCGATTTCCCTGGAGCCGTAAGGCACCCGCATGGCATTACGGATCTTCATGGCGTCCATGGCGGCGATCATGTCACCTTGGTAATCGGCGGCCACGTTGGAGCGGCCGTTATACAAGTTCTTCCTATAAGATACGTAGGAGACTATGAATGACGGGTCGCTCATCTCTGGAACATCCGACGTGTTGGTCGTCATCCGGGTGGCCGACTTGTAGTAATTGAAGCTCATGGTAGCCCCGTAATAGACATCGCCGGAAGTCGGGGTGAAAGTCAGGTTGATGGTCCAGCCGGCCTTCGGGTTCCCTGTGATATAGGCTGTCTTGGCACCCGATAAGGCATACTTAAAAGCCTCTTCCGGCTCTACGATTTCCAAGTAGTTATCCGCTCCATTGAGGGTGAATTTCAGGTATGAACCGTTGAACCTGTAGTCGGTGGCGGCGATAACATAAGTCGTGGCGGCCGTGACGGTTGAGCCGTGAGTGTAGGTCGCCCAAAGTTCCTGCCACAGTACGTCTTCCCGCTCCCAGGCTTTGATAGCCATGTTTATCAGGCGTAAGCGGGTAGTCCATTCGTCATCAACGGTGGTCGAGGAGGTGGGGTCGTTATCGACGGCGACATAGATTTCATCCATCATGTCTTGGACTGTCATGGGAACGGTTGCGCTCATTTGTTTTCCTTATTTTTGGGTATAAAAAAACCGCCCTTTTCAGGACGGCATCTATTTGATTATAGGTAGCCTACGCTTCGCGCGTATTACTTATATTATACCAGATTATAGGTAGGACTTACTCTTGATGCCGATGTGCTTGTTGGCTTTGTTTTTAATCCTGACTGGCGAAGGCGGAGTATTTAAGTGAACTTTGTGGGATTTATGCGGTTTAGTGATGTATATTTTCCGAGGGTTCTTGCGGAAGAACAGGGGTTTTTTCTTGGACTTGGAGCCCGATGACTTTGAACTTACCTTACCGCTTTGGACGGCATTGCTCATCCAGGCCGCCGGCAGAACTGAGTACTGACCCGTTAGGGGGTCTTGGACGATGTCCTGGGACACGGCTTGGATAGCTTTAAGTTCCTTACTGGTGGCATCGGGTTGTCCAGCGAACTCGGTATTGGCGACCTGCTTATCGATAGTGTGTAAATCAAGCTGGTCGTAGTACTTAATCATTGAGACGTAAGCCGATGGGTAGGCACTCCGCATCGACTGGCGGTTAGCTTTATCGGCGGCGTTATAGGCGTTCATGAAAGCTTGGGTCTGCTCATCAGCCTCTGGCGAGGGTTTGTACTTCGGTGCACCTTCGGCCGAGCGCATATCATTGGTGTATTTATCGAAAGATTTATAAGCGGCTTGGACGCTGGTGTCGCTTTCTAGCTGATGTAAGTGGTCTAGCCCTGCTTGGCTTAAACCTCTGGGGTCGTTGGTCATCTGGGTGATTTCATCGAGCTTAGATTGTGTAGCCGAATCGACATTCGGGTAGGCTACGTTCTCGGGGTTGTTAATCGTTTTCGAGTTGCCGGTCTGGGAGTTATCGAATCCTTCAGCCCGCTGTTTGATAAACGGTGCGAGCCAGGGGTTGTTAAACTCCAGTCCTATCCTATCAGCATCACCGGTAAACATTCCCTGGTAATTCTCAAAGGTCTTTAGCTGGTCGGGGGATAAGTCCCACTTGGGGTCATGGTTCGGCTGAGATTGTTCAAACTGCTGCATTGCACTACGGACGGAATCATTAGCATAAAGTGTCCGGGCATCGGCGATTCTTTGACGAGGCGAGCTGGAGATAGTGTTTCCATCGGCGTCATGCTCATGTCCCAGGACGGCATTGAAGGTATCTACGTCTTTTTGCGAGTTACCGAGTGATTTAATGGCGTTATCCTTAGCCTGGAAGTAAGCGGTTTGTGAAGCTAGGCCGTTGCCCGGTTTGGCGTTAGGGGTGTTTAGTATCTTTATCTTAGATGAAGCTTGTGAACCGCTAGCGTGGGGCGCGTACAGGCCCAATATGTTGCCGGCTACGGCTTCGGCCGGAGAGGTTTTACCGGACTGGGTACGCTGGATGGTCATGCCGGGTCCGAAAACATCTTTGACGGACTGCCCTAACCTGTCGCCAGAGATCGTATTATTAGCCGCTTCTGGGCCGACAACCGGTTTGGACAAGTCGCGGTTTGTCGCCTGTTCAACGCCTAGTCGGATTAAAGGATTGGTGTGGCTTGTAATTACAGATGGGACTTGGCCTCTTTGGATCTGCCTGGGTGATCGGACAATCTGTATCCCACTTCCCACGAAGCCCGGCGCCCGGACTGAGGCGTTGGGGTTGCCACTGATTTCCTGCCAAGCTTTGTTGGCTGCCATATAAGCTCCATAAGCGGCCGCAATCCCGATAATCGGGGCAAGGTTGCCCTTGCTAGCTGCGACTCCAGCCCGGCCGAATATCTTGGCGTTAGTGACGAAGTAGTGTAGGAACAACCCGAACGAACTGGCCATATCGCCTAAAAGTTTTGAATCACCTAAGGCGTTATCGACGGCTTTGATCGCCTGCTCGCCGCTCATCCCGGCTTCCCGGCCGGCCTTATATGTCGCCACCCTGATGTTCTCTTCAATCGAGGCCATGGCCCTGGGTGAAAGCTCGGCGTGTTTGGGATTGACCCCGGCTTTTTCCAGTCCCCTGGCGATGAAGCCGTACTGCTCTTTCCCATAATCCGGCGAGAAGCCACCGTGTTTATAGAAGTCGCTGCGCCATTTGTCATAAACTTCCGGTTTGCTCGCCAGTTCCATCTGGTTGCGGATAATACCCATCATGTTCTTACCCTTAAAGCCGGGCATGTTGAAAGCCGCACTGAAGGTTGCGTTCAGTTCCTGGTTCAATCCGTGGGGCAGCGGAAAGGCCACGATTGTTTTGACTATCGTTCGGGAAGTAGATCGCAACCCCTTTTGGACAATGTTTATCGGCTCGCGGACACCTTCATTCTTTAGGATTTTTAATCCTTCTTTATTAACCGACACTGGGCTGGCGCCCGGCAAGTCAATCGAGTACTGCTGGCCGACCTTAATCGGTTCGGCTTCTTTTAGACCTTGGATAATCGCCTGATTGCCCAGTTGTAACTTAGCTCCAGCAAAATACCTCCTTAGCGCATCATAGGGATTGTCGAACATGGGTTTAAACCCAGCGGCCCGGCCCTCAGCGTTGTTCTTAAAGGTTTTACCCTTAGAGTGGAAACCGGCATAGTTAGCATCTTCTGAACCGCCAAAGGGTTGCTGGAAGTAATCTTCCATAGCTTTAGCCTTTTCGTCATCGCTCATACCGTTCCACTCTTGTGTGCCGTATTGTTCCTCTAAATCCTGCTCGGCTTTGAGCCGTTCCATTTCCATAGTCGCCGGGTCTTCTCTGTCCCAGTAACCGGGGAAAAACTGGTCTATGTGTTTTGTGTTGCCGTAGTTTTCGCCTATAGCGTGTACGGTATCGGTCGCCCGGTTAATCTCGGCTACGGCTTGCCGGACTAACTCTGGGTTGTCGGCAGTTGATATATCTCTTGTACCTTGTACGAAGTCATCCATGTTCGCCCGGTCTGCTGGAGAAAGCTTATTCTCAAAAGACAAAGACCTTTTTTCAACGTGTTCAATACTATTGACGACCGCCCGGCGGTTGGAGGGGATTTTCTCATACTCTCCGGCTTTAGGTTTATCGAGTTTGAACTGCTCTAGCAGGGGGTTTTCCGAGGCTTTGGACACGTTGAGTGATTGCTCGGCCTGTTTGGCTATTTTTTGAATCCTGAATTTAGCCATCTTCTCGGATGCGCCAGTTGCGTTCTGATAAATCTTAACCGCTTCATCCCTGGTGCCGCCACTTTTAAGGTGTTCAAGGGCTTGGCGTTCGGCATCGATTTTACGCTGGCTGGCTATTCTATCCGCCGCCATCGTGGCTTCGGATTTGCCGGTTGAGTTGGACATAATAGTATCGATGCCTGAGCCACGCTTACCATTGCCCAAGTCCTTACCGTTTAGAATATCGGCCTCTGGGACGCTAGCAATCTTAATCTGCTGATTCTGGTTATGCCGGACGATGTCTATCTTTTTGGGTATTACATCCCCTTGTGTGGGTTGGGTGAATTCTCTTTGTAGCTCTTGATGTCTTTGGAGGAAAGGTTTGGCTACCGCTGGCGTGTCGCTACGCATCTGATAACCCTCCCCTTGCTTTTTTAAACTCATAAAGTCAGCGGGCGTTTTGCCTGTAGCCTGTTTCAGAGCATCTAAGTTAGCGGAAATATCAGCCCTTATTGCATTCTCACTTCTCGGTACTTCCGGTACATTAGGCTTGGCAGCCGGGATAGTGTCGCCTGATACATCCTTAGTGGATAAACCTAATCGGCCAACTCCTAACCCTTGTTTGATTTCATTGAATCTAGCGTCTCTGGCTTGCTGAAGCTGGACAGCAGCCTGTTTGAACTGATTACGCTCTTTAACGGTCGGAGCGTTAGAAGCTCGTTCCTGGGCATAGGATACACGGTTGTTTAAATCGCTCCATGTCTGGTCATGCTTGGCGATTATCGCCGTCGGTTTATTGTCGGCTATCTTAATTACTCCTGAAGCTTTAGCTCCAATTCCGGCCGCACTGCCTTCTGGCATCTTGCCCATAAATAAAGGCGTCGAGGCGGCTTGTGCTAGCAGGTTGGCCTCTTTAAGTCCTAGCCGAATGCCATGATCTCTTAAATCAAATCCCTGGGTGTTATAAGACGGGTTAACTGCTTCATTGAGTTGCGCTGATTTAACTTCTGGTGAGGTATTTGGGTTATTAAGCATCTTGTTGGCGGCGATGTTCGTCCCGGCGATGTTAGCCAACGATGCAAGTGGCCCTATGAAAGAATCGGTGGCATGTTCGCTGAATTGGTCCCGTCCGGCCTGTCGGACATAGGGGTTATGTGATAACTGAGACGCCTGACTGACAATCGCATCGGCAGGCAACTTTACTGTATTGGCTGCTGGTTGGATAATGTTTTGTTTTATTGTCTGCTCAGCACCCTCTTTAATCCCTCCGGCTATATTGCCCGGTGAATATTTCTGGAGGAAACCGGCGTGTGAAGGGTTAGCCCTGTTCAGAGCGTTATAGAATGTCTGTTTCGGTATTAACCCAGCCATCGCCTGATGTTGGAGGGTTTTTAAATCAACCTGCGGATGGGGTTGAGTCGCTCCAGGCGCCGAAGCCGGCGAGTACATACTGGCGAAGCTAGGTTGTGGTAAATGATTCTGAATAGATACGCCGCTTGGCTGAGGGGTCGGCGGATGGAATTGCGGTGGTGGTGGAGCTTGCGGAGCCGGGGCATGAGCCGGCTGGCCCGTGACTAACGAGCCTGCATTATCCAGCTCCTTACGGAGCCAGTTTCCCAGTCCGCCGAGTAAGCTCATTTAAGAGCCTCCTAGAATCCTACGTTTGGTGATTGGTCTGGTTTCTTGGTCAGCGAGGCGATGGCTGTCGGAGCCGAGTCATCGACCTGGTTATTTGCGAAGCTTAATTGCTGGAGCTGGTCGGGAGAGATTTGATTGATCTGGTACGGTCCGGCGTATTTGCTGATATCGGCTTGCGGAGCGGCGACTTGCTGGAAGTGGGAGTTCAGTTGTCCGACCTGGTCCTTGTACTGGGCTTCTAGGCCTTGCATCTGGGAGATGACCTGGTTGGCCAGAGCGGTCTGACCGTACATCGCTAAGTAGCGGGCTTCATCGCCCTGGGCACCCATAATCTGATTCTGTAGCTGTTGCTGGGTCTGGGAGTAGCGGGCGGCGATGTCGTTTAAGTTAGACTGTTTCCAGGCGTTAAGTGAGTCCAACTGGTTCTGGTAATTGGCCTGGAGATTCTTACGCTGTAAGTCCAATCCGCTTTGCTGCTGATTGAAGTTAGTGCTCATGTCCGCCATCGAGCGGTTGCCCTGTTGTGAGAGTGCGTAACCGATTAGAGGGGCGGCTGAGGAGTTGCCGGCGCCCATGACACCAATTTGATTTTGGTAGCCGTTTAAAGCGGTCCTTAGCTGGTTGCCAAGGTTTCTTAACCCCTGGGAGTGCTGGGTGTCTAACTGGTTCTGAGCTAAGTCAAGGTTGGCGGTGCCGGAAGCATTCTGGGTGTTTAAGGTATTTAGCTGGGGATTGTATTGGAGATTGACCGAACCGGTGGCCTCGTCCTGATACGCTGGCAGGGCGTTATATTGGTTCTGTAGGTTGCCAATCTCATTGTCGTAAAGACCTTTGAAGATAGAGTAGTCTGGTGAGCCGACACCGGTTGTGCCACCGCTATAAGCTCCAGTCGTGCCATAGTAGCCAGATGGTTGTGTGCCTTGCGGCGCAGGGTTGCTGGTCACTCCGGTCTGAGACGCGCCTGAGCCAGGGACACCTGGGCCAGATGGGCTACTCGGAGTTCCAAAAGCTGCTGATAACACCTGTCCCGTTACGGGTAGCTGTGCGCTAGCTTCGTTAGGGTTTCCAAACACTGAACCGATATTGTTGCCAAGATGGGCTATGTCTGCGAAGGGGTTAAGACCGAATCCGCCTAATGCCATTTTATTTCCTCCTGCACCCCGCAGGAGTTTTGGATATAAAAAATACACCCCTTTCGGAGTGCTTATCTATTTATTTATAGGTAAAGCTCGTCGCCGGTGTCGGCTTCGTTCTGTCTATATTATAGCATATTACTGGCAGTCAATACCTGGCACCCAGTTCGCGTAGGAATTGGGGTCGTATTGTGGACACGGTGGAAGGTTATGAGGATTAAATGCGCTTATAGTAACCGGTTTGTCGAAATGTTCCACCACAAAGACGGTTGGTCTATTCTGATATGTTCCTTCGCAGGTGGCGAAACCGACATTGGTATCGATTGTGTCTAATATGTTCTTCCTATGCTCAGGGCTGTTCATAAATAGCTGATTAATCGATTCAGCCGTCTGATTATCGAAGTTGGCGTCAATGTTCTCTGTCGCTTCCTGATAAGCTGGCACGAATTTTCTAAGGGTCATATACCAGGGATTGCCTGCAGGGTCATCATGGGAGTAATAACCTTTTGCCGCCATATCATCACATCTAGCTTGAGCTGAAGCATTTAGTGAATTATCCAAAGAAAGTGGTGTAATACCACTGTTGGCTCTGTCTTGATTGGTGAGGGTCAATAGATTATTAAGGTTTATGGAGTTTTTATTTAGAACAGGCGTTACTTGCGTATTTGTCGCATTAACGGACTGGTCGCCCCAGTAATTGGAACTTAGATAGGCGCAGATTATCAGGAAGGGTATAGCTAACAGAAACCATGTGGCCGTCAGAATCCTTTTCCTGATTTTCATGAGAGTGATTATACCAATTAACGGACTGTACGTCAAGGATTAGCGGTGTTCGTAAAGGGTTTCTGGCACTCTTACGAACTTACCTGATTCGGCGACCGCCTTAGCATGGATGCCGTCGGCGTTATATGTCCTGTCGGTATAGCCTATTGTCAGCGCCAGCTCCCTTCTTACTATGAAACTACCTCTGGTAATCTGTCCGACTACCGGCGCTACCTGGGCATTCTGTCCGACGTGGCGCGAATTAAAGTCACAGGCGATAATATCGCCATCTTCCCCTAATAAACGCTCCAGGAAGCGTTCTGAGGGCTTGTCATCGGTATTGGCATACCAAACATAGTCAGATGTGGCCAATTTAAGGCCTTGTTCGCACTTCTCAGCCCCCCAATCTTCTCTATGAGGAGATTTTACGATAATATCGCAGTCGATACCGTCTAGCTCCATGCAGCAGACACAAGCAATTACCTCATCGGGCTGGCGGGTTTGTTGTTTTAGGGAATCCAAGAACTCAATAAGCTGTTGTTTATCCTGATGACAAATGACTACAGCGCTAATCGTGCGTAACTTTGTAGTAGATGTGGTTGTATCCGACAAAGTCGTGTTCTCCTATCCTCTCGCCAGCTAAATCGTTCTTCCATAAACAGTCCAGCCATTCGCCTTCGCTGAACCGCCGGACATGTAAATCATTGACGTCGTCTTCGCCCAGTAGGATGTCTATAAGTGCGAACTCCGTGAAGTTGCGTTTGACGTCCTGCAGGCATTCCGACACATAAGCTTTCGGTATATGGGTGAAGACAGATTGTGCGACTGCCATATCTCTTGGCACAACCATCAAATCACCCATCTCTAAAACCCTAAAGTCGTGTCCGGGGTAGCGTTTCTTTGCTAGCCTGATAGCTTCTGAGCTAATATCGACACCTAAGTAATCCTTTATTCCGGCTTCTAGCATCACTCCAACGCCACAACCATAATCTAGAACGCTCATAGAGGGCTTATAACCGGCTTTTAGCCAGATTTGGTACTGGGGTTCCCAAACGAGCTGTCCGGCGCCGGTTTCGCCCATCCGCTGATAATGCTCATCATAGTGTTTGACATAATCCTTGCGATTCATTGGAGCCGGCCTTTCAGCTCAGTCGAGCTTAACGTACCAATCCTGGGGATATAGACCATGCTGATACGTTTCTCGTCTAAATAATCCTGGGTCACATCAATCTGGGCATAGTAGTCTTTTCTGGCCCAGTCCGAACCGACTACTAGCACATCAGGCCCTACCGCTTCAATACATTCCCGTCCGGCCGAGGAGTTCTTGATAGTTTCATAGCCTAAAGCCCGGATGAGCAGTTCGCGCTCGTCATAGGAGTATTCGGGGGTCTTGCCTTTATATTGCTCGACGAACTCATCGGAGTTGATGCCGACTATGACTTTATCCCCATAGCGCTCGCACTCCTTGAATAAATAAGCATGGCCGAGATGCGGCGGAGAGAAGGTTCCGATAGTCAATACGGTGCGCTCAGGTAGTGACATCTTCGATTATCTCCTTTAGCCTCATCCAATTAGTTGATATGTCCCAGTTCCGCTTCACCTCAATCTTAGCGTTGTGCGCCAGTTGTTTCCGCAGTTTGGCGTCCAATACCAGTCTCTCCAAGGCTTTGTACCAGCTATCGGCGTTGTTCTCGACTAACAGTCCGGTCTTTCCATCCTCGACCGAACCTTTATACGGCTCGATGTTGGAAGCAATGAAAGCCGAGGGAATATAAGCCGACTCAAACCATTTGATATTTGACTTACATCTGTTAAATTGGTTGTCTTCGAGAGGGGCGCAGGATATGTCGGCGTTGATGTTCGGCCAGACTTCGGTGATGTATCGCTTGCCGGCGATGCCATTGTGGTGGGTGTATCTTTGTTTGGGCAGATAAGCGTCAATCTTGATGCCGACGGTGCCGACCCGGACGTTCTTATACTTGTGCGTGATTCGCTGCAGGGCTTCTAGGAAACCTGTTTCAGATACATCCTTCTTGTGGGTGATGGAGCCGAAGTAGGAGATGACCACATCCTGATTCTCAAACTTTTTGTGTTTATAATCCGACCCTATGTAATTGGGCAGGATGTAGGTCTTGCCCCGGACATGCTTGTCCAATTCCTTTTTTAGATTAGGTGTCGAGGTCACGACGTAATCAGAGTTCTCAATTATCCAGTGGACTTCTTTTAGGCCTTTGATGCCGCCGTAGGGGTCGTTCCAGAAGTTATTATGTTTCGGCAAGTGATAGAAGTCGTCATCGATGTCCACTACTACTTTGGTGCCGAACTTCATGGAAACGAAGGACAGAACATCGAAAAGCCTTTCATCGACGAAGTACCCAGTCCAGATAATATCGTACTGGCCGTATCTCTCGGCCATTTCCGCCAGGTCATCTGGTAAGTACCCCCCATCTGGCTGCTGCTTCGACTCATCTAGCAGATATGGGACATGGTCTATCTGCCAATCAACGTGCTTAGATAGTTCTTTAAACGGCCGAATAATCCGCCATAAGTCAATAGACTCCCTCGCCGCCAGCTTAGGATCACTATGAGCGAGAAGAATCTTCATGACTTAGTCGTAAATTACTACTACGGTTGCTTTGGTGGTGCCGCCAGCTACTGCGCAGTACAATCCGTTGGAGAACGGAATACCGCCGCCATTGCCGTCGTTCTGGGCGAAACTTTCCTGGGTCAGGCCGTCGCCGTCAAATAGTTTGGTGCCGGAGGCTGAGGTGTTATCGTACAGAGTCACGCCGGGGCTTGTACCGGTGGCGACTTTGCTGATATTGACGTTCCAGAGGGTGCCGTTGCCGGTTTTGACCAGCGCGCTACCTGAGCTGTTGTCGACTATCGCTACTTTTGCCATATTATCCTTTCTTAACTTGTTTGACCCACGCTCTCGTGAAGCGGAGCCGGTGATGTATTCTGTTATGTTGGTCTATCTGATGGGAGATTCTGATAATCTCATCGTGGTCGGATGCCCTGGCCGCGGATAAAAGTCTGTCACGCAAAGAGTGCATCGTCTTACATTTGCCCTCTTCGATCAGGTCTTGAATCTTGAGCTGTATATTATCCCACTCAGGGGTATATCGTTCGGCTGCTGCTGAGCGGTTAAGCAGCATATTCATGTCTGCTGTCCGACCAGGAGCTAGCATCTACTTATGTCCCTTGACCTTGCCGACTTCCGGATTTTCGCCTTCGGGTAAGGGCTGGATGATTGATTCGACTATCGAATCGACCGGAGCCTGTTTGTTGCCGTTCTCGTCCGCCGGTACGAAAGCTAGCCTGGCATCAGCGTCACTGATGATTTGCTTGACACGCTCAGTGTCCAGGCCGTATTTCTCGGCTATGGCGTAACCACCGAGTCCGCTGACATGGTCATTGACGATGTCTTGGACG